>Ga0187866_1001177_pt1 | contig 25988 bp, 21 predicted proteins | sample June2016WEW_11_1_3_FD_133013 | JGI IMG/M metagenome (GOLD analysis project Ga0187866, IMG submission 133013) | Peatland microbial communities from SPRUCE experiment site at the Marcell Experimental Forest, Minnesota, USA - June2016WEW_11_150 | ecosystem: Environmental > Terrestrial > Soil >...
CAACCATCGCGCCGGTGTTGGGCACCTTCAACCGCAAGGCGAGCCCGGCCTGTGGAGCGTGCTTCTTGATTTTGCGGATTTCCTCGTAGTTATCGTAGGTAACCAGCGGCTTATACGGGTTCAATTCCTGCAACGTTTCGTTGGCTTTGATCGGGTTGGCATAGATGATTTTGTCCCAAATCCAAGCCTGCCGTTCCTTGTCGGGCATGTCCTTGATGTATTCATGGACGATGTGGAATTCCGGCATGGAGGCCACGTCGAAGCTCGCGCCGGCGCCGAACAGCGTCTTGACAATGGCCGGGTCGGGGTTGGCCTTGACGGCGTAGTAGGCCTGGACGCGCGGCAGGTATTTTTTGAACATGGCGTAGTTGCGGCGCAATTCGTCATGGTCCACCACGAACAGCGGCGTGCCGTGTTGCTCGGCCAGTTTCTTCAGGGTGCGGCGCGGGATCATTTCAATCTCCTTCGGTGATCAGGAAGTTTTTGAACTGCCACGGGTCCTTCCGGTCAATCTGGGGGTTGTTGTGGCCTCTGAACGCGTTGGTGTAGTGCTTCAACGGCGTCCAGTCAGCCGGCTTGGAAATCCATTTCCCCAGATACGGTTTGGAAATTTTCAATATGTACTCGTGTGGCAGGTCGTCCGGCACGCAGACGCCTTTGGCCGGATTTTCGATCATCCACATCACGGCTGCGACGGCGGAGATGGCAACCTGCATGGTGGTGGCGTTCTGGTGCGGCACCAGCCGGCGCGATTCTTCGATGCTGAGGTCGCTGCCAATCCACCACGAGTTGTAGGCGTGTCCCATCAACAGCGCGCCGAGGATGTCGGAACCGCTGATGATTTCGTCGTTGAGGATGCGCTGGTTTTTCTGGAGGTTATAGTCGTTGCCACGCAATTCGTTCAGCGACGCGATGGCCACATCGGCCGGGCAATAGGTATAGTGCACCGTGGGCCGGTAGATGGCCTTGCCGTTTTTCCAGACCGTCAACCGGTCGGAGATGGTGAACGCCTCGCCATGGCGCACGACCATGCCGTGAATGCAGTAGTCGGGCACCCAGGATGAGACCCAGGTGTTGATGCCCATGCGGGCGAGACAAATCTGGTTGCGCGGGCCGTCGGCGTGCTCATAGGCCAGCGGCGGCAACTCTTTCTCGTGCGTGCCCCAGCCCATCTCGGCGGTGGTCGTGCCTTCCTCGCGGAAACCCTCGACACTCCAGGTGTTGACAAATTCGTCCACCTGTTTCGGTTTGTTGGTGATCTGCGTGTCGCGCTCGCTGCAATGAATCACCTTCACGCCGAGTTTCATCGCCAGATAATTGAATTTTTGTTCCGCGATGAGCTGCCGGGCCTCGTCGGCGGCCTTGCCCGCGAGTTTTTTATCCTTAATGGCGCGGTGGCCGATGTCAATCAGGCCCTGCTTGGTAAAGTGCGAGATGAGGCCGGGATTGGCGCCATGCTCCAGCACCGCTGACGGGCCAGGTTTGCTCCATTTTGAAATCATGCGGCGGATGTTCATGTGCCGCCAATAGAGAGTCATCTTTTGCGGCGTTGCGGCATGGGCATTCTCATAAGGATCCCACAACTCCACCGATGTGTTCACGTAAAGCACACCACGGTCGTGACACCACTGGAGGATTTCGCAACAGTCAATGTTCCACGCCAGGTCAATCAGAAGGTCGCCCGCCTCCAGATATTTGCCCAGCAACGCGCCCAGGTTCTCGCGCGTCACGCGCTGGTGCACGAATTTCACACCGCGCTTCAACCACGGCGCCAGCACATCACGCCGGTTCTCGAAGTCCATGACGGCAATGTGTTGGCACGGCAGCTTGAGGTGCTTGACCAAAATGGGGAGAGCGCATTGGGCCACGGCCCCATAACCGACGAACAAAATTTTGTTTCTGAATTCCAGCATGGCAAAGTTGTTTCGCGCGGCACTTTGTCCAAAAAATTTTCGCGATACAAGCGTTTATTGAAAAAATGGCGGACGAGGCGCAACTTAATTCTCTGTACGCCGGGCGAAATATTTCTCGACTGCCCAAATGGTCCGTTGTCGGTCAAAAATTCGAAATTTGCCTGTGGTGTGCAAAACGTTTAAACTCACGGGAGTTTTATGCCGCGACCGACAAATACAGATGCCGCCACGCCGGCCGAGCTCGGCTTTTTGATGCCCGCTGAGTGGGAGCGGCATGAGGCCACCTGGCTCGGTTGGCCGCACCATGAAGCCGATTGGCCGGGGAAGCTGGATGCCGTCCGCTGGGTTTACGGCGAAATGGTGCGCAAAATTTCTCCGGGTGAGATCGTGCGCATCCTCGTCCGGCACGAAGCCGAGCAAAAACTCGCCGCCAGCCATCTCAAACGGGCGGGTTGTGATTCAAAGAAAATCCGCTTCATCGTGTATCCGACGAACCGCGGCTGGTTGCGCGACAGCGGACCGATATTTGTGCGGCGCTCGGTTGGCAGGGACGCCGCGCCGCGGCGTCCGCGGACGGCCCGGCGGGCTGTCCCTGCCACGGAAACTGCCATTGTCCATTTTCATTTCAACGCCTGGGCGAAACATGACGACTGGCAGAAGGACCGCAAAGTGCCGGACATGGCCGCGCGCCGGTTGCGCAAACAGATTTTTCACGCGGAATTCGATGGCCAGCCATTTGTGCTTGAGGGTGGTGGCATCGAAGTGAACGGCCGCGGCACGTTGCTGACGACGGAGGAATGTTACCTTCATCCGAAAATCCAGGTCCGCAACCCTGGCCTGACGCGCGCGGAATACCACGAGACATTCCGGAAATATCTCGGCGTGAAAAATGTGTTCTGGCTGCCCAACGGCACGGCGGGCGACGACACGCACGGACACATTGACGACATCTGCCGGTTTGTGAACCAGAAAACACTTGTGCTCGCCCGGGAAAAGAACAAACGCGACGTCAATTACCGTCGGCTCGCCGAAAACCGGGAGCGCATTCGGGATTTGCGCCTTGAAGACGGCTCGAAACCCGAGGTCGTGCCGCTGCCCATGCCCGCGCCGCTTTATTTCAACGGTGCGCGGCTACCGGCGAGCTATGCGAATTTTTACATTGCCAACGCCTGTGTCATTGTGCCGACGTTCAACGACCCGAACGACCGCGTTGCGCTCGGCATTTTGAGTGAATTGTTCAGAGGCAGGACGGTCGTCGGCATTCACGCCGTTGATCTGGTGCTTGGTTCCGGTTCGCTGCATTGCCTGACGCAGCAGCAGCCGGCGTGAGCTTTGAACAACCAGCCGTCGCTGCGCTATGGCGTGGCAGGCAAAGCAACGAAGGAACAAAGCAAAATTGTAATGCAACATCATGAACGGCCAGCGTTATCAAATCGAATACGGCCCTTCGGCTTTGGATGACCTCGATGATTTGCCCGCGCGCGAACGCGCCCAGATTCTTCGTAAAATCGAACGCCTGGAACACGGACTGCACGGCAACATCAAACGTCTGCACGAGGCCGAGGCCATGTATCGCCTGCGCATGGGCGATTATCGAATCTTGTTTGACGTGGAGAGCGGTGTTATTGTTATTCGGAGAATCGGCAATCGAAAAGATGTTTATGACTAAAACCGCGCAACAAACCGTTGTCCGCTCCATCTCCCGGAAGCGCGAGCAAATCGCCACGCTGCGCGAGGAGCTGGAGGATTTGAACGATTATCTCGATCTGACCGAAGCCCGCGTGCGCGACGAAGGCAAACCGCGCCTTACCCACGCTGAAGTCAAAAAACGCTACGGCCTGAAATAACTTCGCTCCGGCGGCACAGAAATAAATCAAAGCGCCGTAGGCGCGGCATATTTGTAGTTTTCGTTTCGCAAAAATCACAAGCTCCGTCAGGAGCGACATCGTCTGGTGGACGGGCGGAATATGCCACTCCTGTTTACCACGCCGAAGTTGAACGAAGGCGGGACGGAGCTTAAAAATGTCTTGGGATGCGATTTCTACAAAGATGTCGCCCCTGAACGGGGCTTGGTTTGTTGTCGGCCCGCTGCACGGCCTCACGCAGCCGCCGCCGGTGTGATTTTTTCTGGACAAAATGTTTGCCGGGCGCAAAGTGAAAATTCAGAACAACAAATCAAATATGCCTGACCTTTCGAATTTATCAAAATTAACAAATTTGCCTAAAGGTATGTTCAGATTATGGCAGCCTCATGAGGACGCCTACATGCTTGCGTGGAACGCAATAGTTGCAGAACATACCTCGCGGAAACTCAACATGGAAGTTCTTACGCCGGTTCTTGCCACTGCCGGACTTCTTTGCATTCAGAATCAGATTGATCCAGGAGAACAGGGGCATTGGCCACCATCCACACGCATACTTGCCAATTATTTTCTTTCATTAGCACTAGCAGCCGAAGGTATTCTTCCAATCCTTGACCGTTCGCCGGCAAAATGGTTTTGGTTGGTTGACCCCCTTGGAGCCAACGCGCGACTCTCCGCACATTCAGATGAGGTATGGGAACATGTGATTCGTAACCTCTGGAGCAAACATGGTGTCAAACTCGATCCACCGGCAATTTAGGGCCATGTGCAGAAGGAAAGCCTATGTTTAGAAAGTTGTTCGCACCCAAACCCCGTATGACCTCGCAGGAATTTGCGTCTAAACTTCTTTCCATTTGGTCTGACGCAGACATGAATGGCGATTTTTACAATCTCCTGAGACTTACGGAGCCTCAAAGAAAGCGTTACCTTTTCAGCACGTTTCTTTTTACTGCGGCCTTGCCATCCGCCATGGCAGTTTCGTCGGGAAAGAGGGATCTGCTGCCGTTTACTGCATCGGCCTACGGCCAGATGCTTAAAGTCTGGAAAGATAAAGATTCCTTTGTCCGCCTTGGGGATTGGGTCATAACCGCTGGTGAATACATTCGTTTGCCCGAGCTTCTTCAGAAGGAGTTCCAGCAACGAGTTTCAATCGAAGGTATTGAAGACCACAGAATCCAATTGGGCATTCTATTGCAGGCGGTCGGTTTTATTCGCTACGACCAACAGATAGAGGACGCTGTGGAAATCGTAAAATGTTATCCAACTGAAGAACAGCGTGAGAATTTGTTCATGAAATACGGCACCCAATTGCAATCGTATATTTGTGAGGAGATGTTTTGTCCCGAGCGGTCTCGTGAAGAACTCTTGAGGCGCGCTATGATTTTCGCATCGTTGGCCGGAACCTATTGTAAACGAATATCTGAAGTATATTTCACCGCCATCCCATAGGGAACGCGCTTAAAACAATTGATATTATTGGCAATAAAGACCACAAAATCTAGGTAGCTATTCCACAGCACTATTTCGACAGCACGGCTCCGACGCAGCGGCCGCAAATTGTCGGATGCTCCGGATTTGAACCCACATCCGTCTCCCAATGCCAGCAGCGTTCGCATTTCTGGCCGTCGGCGTGAGCTACTATAACTTCAGTGAGAAAAGAGTGAGGATCCACCCGCGAATCAACAATTTCAACGTCGAGTTTTGACACGTTCAATAACTCACGAAAATCTTCTTTGTATTTTACTGCTGCGTGCATCGCTTCAACTCCAGTTCCACGAATTAGCAGCTTTGCTTCAAGCGCTTTACCAATAATCTTGGACTGTCGTGCTGCTTCAAGTTTCGGCAACACCAAATCCCGCAATGGAATCAAATTGTCCCATGAATCAGGAGCAGCGGCACTTTCAGTAGTATCCCAAGTTTCCAAAAGCACGGATGCATTGGCTTTTCCTGGAATAAATTCCCACGCTTCTTCAGCCGTAAAGGGAATTATCGGTGAGAGCATTTTGCAGAGACTTTGCACCAACCGGTAAAGTGCTGTTTGTGTTGACCGACGCCGATGGAAATTGGCTGCATCGGTATAGAGCCGGTCTTTAACTGCGTCGTGATAGATTGACGACAACTCGACGGCGGTGAATTGGCTCAATATCTGATAAGCGATATGAAAGTCATAATGAGAGTAACGGAAGTTCACAAGAGCCTCACGCTTTGCCAACTCACGTAGAATCCAGCGGTCAAGGCCGGTGAGTTTGTCGTCGGGCACGGTATGCTTTATCGGGTCAAAATCGTAGAGGTTCGAGAGCTGGTAACGCAGCGCGTTGCGGATGACGCGGTAGGTCTCGGCGACTTTGGCGATGCGTTCCTCGCTCACAATGATGTCGTTGCGAAAGTCCTGTGACGAAACCCAGAGGCGCACGATGTCCGCACCCCATTTTTTCACGTAAGCCTCGGCGGTCTGCGGTTTTTCGTAGCCGCCCTGGTGCTGCTTGCTTTTGGAAATTTTCTCGCGGTCAGCGTCCACCATGAATCCGTGAGTGAGCACGGTTTTGAACGGCGCCGCGCCGTTGCCTGCCAGTGACAGCAGCAGGGACGATTGAAACCAGCCGCGATGCTGGTCCGAACCTTCCAGATACATGTCGGATTGCCATTGTAGGACAGGCATCTTGCCTGTCTCTGACTTTTTATTTTCAGATGGAGACAGGCTGGAAGCCTGTCCTACGTTGTGCTGCAATTCCGCCCGCCGCATCAGGACGGAACGTGACGACGACCCTGAATCAATCCAGACGTCCAGCGTGTCGTTGGATTTGTTGACCGCTTCCGCGCTTTTCCAATTTTTTGGTTTCAGCAGTGACCACAGTTCGGCGGCGGATTTCTCGAACCACACGTTCGAGCCGTGTTGCTCAATCAGATCGGCGGCGTTGCGGACGATTTGGGCATCGAGAATCGGTTCGCCTTTAGCGTCGTAAAACGCCGGAATCGGCACGCCCCAGGTGCGCTGGCGCGAGATACACCAGTCAGGGCGTGATTCAACCGCCGCTTTGATGCGGTTGACACCCCAGTCGGGAATCCATGTCACGCGGTCAATCTCGGCGAGGGCACGGGTGCGGAACGTAGCCGCGTTTGTCAAAACGCGGTCATCGCCAGCGGAAGGTTCGGTCCGCGCTTTTACAAGCGCGGCCACATGATCAATCTCAATAAACCACTGGTCCATCGCGCGGAAGATGATGGGGGTTTTACTGCGCCAGCAATGCGGATAGCTGTGATGATAATCCTCCTGGTGGAGCAGGGCGTGGCGGACGCGGAGTTCGTGGAGGACGGCTTCGTTGGCTTCACTTTTGCCGTGTTTTTCGAGTAAAGATTTGCCGATTAAAGAATCGGGCATCTGTTGCTCTTCAGGCAAATCCTTTGTCCATGTAAGAGTGCCGTGATCAGTCACCGGCGAATAGATTGGCAGTCCAACTTTCAATCCGAGATTGTAGTCATCCAAACCGTGGCCGGGCGCGATGTGGACGAAGCCGGTGCCGGTATCGCTCGTCACAAACGCGTCGCCGGCAAAAAGCTTGCCGGTGCGGTTGCAGAACGGATGCTGGAATTCGAGCTTTGACAAGTCGCCCGTGCTGAAAGGTTTTTCTTCATAATTGCTCCAGCCGCATTTTTCCGCAACGGCAGGCAACCGGCCGCGAAACAAAATATAATTTTCGTCGCCGACGCGGACTTGGACGTATAAAAACGTCGAATTGTATGCCACGGCAAGGTTTGCCGGCAAAGTCCAGGGCGTTGTCGTCCAGATCAGGACGAAGGTTTTTGGCCGGCCGACGACCGGGAATTTCACGTAGATGCTTGGGCTGACGTGGTCCTGGTATTCGACTTCGGCCTCGGCCAGTGCGGTGCGGCAGGGAATGCTCCAATAAACCGGCTTTTTGCCGCGATAAACAAAGCCTTGTTCGACAATATCAGCGAAGAGGCGCAACTCCTCCGCTTCGTATTCCTTGTCAAAGGTCAGATAAGGATTATCCCAATCGCCCAGCACGCCGAGGCGTTTGAATTGGACGCGCTGAATCTCAATAAAATGTTTAGCGGATTTTTCGCACTCTGAACGAATTTTTTCAGGAGACAAAGATTTCTGCTGTTCAGAATATTTGATTCCGGCTTCAACTGAAGCAGGGGCGGATTTGTCTTTCCATAAATCTTCGAATTTTTGCCGTGCCTGCGGCCATTGCGCTTCAAACTTTTTGCCCATCTCCTGCGAAACCTTAAATTCAATCGGCAGCCCGTGGCAATCCCAGCCCGGAATGTAGGGCGCACTGAAGCCGCGCAACGTTTTGTATTTGACGATGATGTCCTTGAGAATCTTGTTCAGCGCCGTGCCGATGTGAACATCGCCGTTGGCGAAGGGCGGGCCGTCGTGCAGGACAAATTTTTCCGCGCCGGCCCGTTGAGCTTGGATTTTCCGGTAAAGTCCGATCGCTTCCCACTTTTTCAGCCGGCCCGGCTCCCGCGCGACGAGGTCGGCCCGCATCGGAAAATCGGCGCGCGGCAGATTCAATGTGTTTTTGTAGTCCATTCGACTTACAGGAAGGACGGAAACTAACAGCCGCGAAAAACACTGTCAACGAATGGACTGTAGTTGCCTGAACATAATTGAGCTGTGTCCCCGTGTGGGCACGATGCGACCGGGCTGGAAGCCCGGCTCCGCGACAGGCGAGGCGCCCGCCGCGACAGTGGAATGACCAGGATGCGCCCGGATCAATCCGTCCTGGTGAAGATTCCTGTTTACAGCGCAGCAGCAGGTGTTAATATCCACCCGGAAACAAACCGAGGAAAACGGCGTGAAAAAAATTGAAGCGATCATCAAACCTTTCAAGCTTGACGAAGTGAAGGCAGCGTTGGCAGCGCTCGGTGTGCAGGGCATGACGGTATCTGAAGTGAAGGGATTTGGCCGGCAGAAGGGGCACACGGAAATTTATCGCGGCAGCGAATACACCGTGGATTTTCTTCCCAAGGTTAAAATCGAGGTCGTGGTGGCCGACGGTTTGGTTTCAGCGGCCCAGGATGCGATTCTCAATGCGGCGAAGACCGGGAAAATTGGCGACGGGAAAATTTTTATAAGTTCAGTGGAGAGTGTCGTCCGTATTCGCACCGGCGAAACCGGCGAGCAGGCCGTTTGAATAAAGTGTCGCCCGTGTCGTAGAACGAAAAAAGCGTTGATTTTATTGGCAAGAAAGACGGTGTGAATAACTCGTGAATAAGAGTTAATATGTTATCCTAGGAACTTTCGACTCGATGCCATAAAAATGGCGGCGTTGTTCGAAGTTGTTTCCGGGCGTTTCAATATTTTGAGAAAATTGCGGGTGAGGATTTTGTTTTTGCATTTGTAACTTGTTGTAATTCAGCAGGTTGTTTTTTGTGTGGAATGGTTTTTTTGGCGTACAGAGTTGAAATAGCGGCTGCCTATTCGGACCGATTGCTCTTTGCCAAGACCAACGCCCGCGGAAATCGGTGATAAACGTTGATTTCGGGGCTAGGTGAATAAAAGGCTTAAAAAACAGGCTTTTTGACGAAACACATGCAGCTTTCAGCGGAAAAAATTTGGAATTCGGCGCAGGAGCAACTTCGCTCCAAGTTAAGCAGAGACACTTACAATATGTGGTTTGCGCCGTTGCGCGTTTGCGAGATAGACAGCAATCACGTCACGCTCGAAACCCCCAACGAATTTTGCGAGCTCTGGCTTAAGGACAACTATCTCAGCCTGTTGCAGGACGCCGTGGCCGTCGCCGCCAGCCGTCAATTGCAGGTGAAATTCAAAATCGGGACGGGAACGGCACAGGCGCCATCCGCTCCGGCCGCAGCGCCGGCCAAAACCAAAAGCGCCGAATCAACTCATGAACGTTCACCCGGTAGCGGCGATTTGGCCTTCAATCCCAAGAACACCTTTGAATCATTCGTTGTTGGCAACAACAACAATTTTGCCCACGCCGCGGCCCTGGCCGTCGCCCAGGCGCCAGGCAAATCCTATAATCCGCTCTTCCTTTACGGTGGCGTCGGCCTGGGTAAGACGCATTTGCTCCACGCCATCGGCCAATACGTCGTTAGCAACAAAAAGGGCGCGCGTGTGGCCTATCTCTCCTCTGAAAAGTTCACGAACGAATACATTGACGGGATTCAAAACAACCAACTCGTCAAATTTCGCAAAAAATACCGCCAGACCGATGTGTTGTTGATTGACGACATCCAGTTTCTCGCCGGCAAGGAACGGATTCAGGAGGAATTTTTTCACACTTTCAACGCGCTGCACGAGGCGCGCAAACAAATCGTGCTCACCTGCGACCGTCCGGCCAGCGAAATTCAGGGGCTTGAACACCGCCTCGTCTCGCGCTTCGAGTGGGGACTGGTCACGGATTTGCAGCCACCCGACGTCGAAATGCGCCTGGCCATTTTGCAGAAGAAGGCGCAAATCATGGGCGTGACGCTGCCGGACGACATCATGAATTTCCTGGCCAACCGCATCCGCACCAATGTCCGCCGGCTTGAGGGAGCGCTCATCCGTGTCGCTTCCTACGCCTCGCTCACCGGCAAAAAACTGTCCATCGAAGTCGTCGAAGGGTTGCTGCGCGAAATCCTTCACGAAGAGGGCCGGCTGACCATCAGCATCGAAGTCATCCAGAAAAAAGTTGCTGAGCACTATGACATCCGCCTCGCCGATATGGCCAGCAAACGCCGCCCGGAAAACATCGCCTTCCCGCGCCAGATCGCCATGTATCTTTCACGTCAGATGACCGAAAACTCGCTCAATACCATCGGCGAAGCCTTTGGTGGGCGCGACCACGGCACCGTGCTGCACGCCTGCCGCCTCGTCAAAGACCGCATGGAGGTGGACGCCAACGTCCGCCAGGTCGTCCATTACCTCGAGAAACAGTTGACACGCTAGCATTTCCGCGCTCGACACTCGACCTTCGACCCTCGACATTCCTGCCGTGCCTGTCATTGAAGTCAACGGCTTGACCAAGGTGTTTCGCACCTACAAAAAGCGCCCCGGTTTTTCCGGCGCGGTCAAGGGTCTTTTCCATCGCCAATACGAACAACTCATCGCCGTCAACGACGTCAGCTTCAAAATCGAACCGGGCGAACTCGTCGGTTTTCTGGGGCCGAACGGTGCGGGCAAGACGACCACGCTGAAAATGCTCGCCGGCCTGCTGTTTCCCACCAGCGGCTCGGCACGCGTGCTGGGTTACACGCCGTGGGAACGCCACGACGGTTACCGCCGCCAGTTTGCGCTCGTGCTCGGCCAGAAAAACCAGCTTTGGTGGGACCTCCCGGCGCGCGAATCGCTCGAATTGAACTCAAAAATCTACGGCATTCCCGCCGACCACTTCGAACGCACCGTCGCCGAAATGAGCGAAATGCTCAATGTTCGCGACAAACTCAACGTCAGCGTCCGCGAACTTTCCCTCGGCGAACGGATGAAAATGGAACTCATCGCGTCGTTGCTCCACCAGCCCAAGGTGCTGTTCCTCGATGAGCCGACCATCGGCCTCGACGTCGTTTCGCAGAAAATCGTCCGCGAGTTCATCCTCCGCCACAATACCGAGCAGAAAACGACGATTTTGCTCACGAGCCATTACATGGCTGACATCCAGGCCCTTTGCGACCGCGTCATCATCATTGACCGCGGCAAAATTTTCTTCGACGGTCGGCTGGGCGAAATCGTGGACCGCTTCGCCGATTTCAAGCTCGTTACGATTCAGTGCGAAAAGGCGAACGATTATCCAGCGGAGCATCTGGCGCGCTACGGCGACGTTGTGGAAAAAAACGCCGGCACCATCACATTCAAGGTCAAGCGCGACCGGGTCATCCCGGTGTGCAAATCGTTGTTGGATGATTTGCCGGTGAGCGACATTGACATTCAGGAAGTGCCGATTGAAGACGTCATCCGCCAGATTTTTGCGCGGTGAATCCGGGAGCGCCGGCATCTTGCCGGCCGGTCTCGGTCGGAATATGGCTTCCGCCGGCAAGGATGCCGGCGCTCCCAAGGCCGTTGATGACGCGGACGGGCCGTCCGCATTCCGATGAATCGGCCAGCTTGTTCTTTCGCTGGAGTCGTGTTTCAATCCGCGCATGGATGTCTTCCTCCAAGCCGCGATTGGAGAAGCCAGAAAGGGTCTGGCCGAAGGCGGCATTCCCATCGGTTCGGTGCTGGTGCACGACGGCAAAATCATCGGACGCGGCCACAACCAGCGGGTGCAGCGCGGCAGCGTGATTCATCACGCCGAGATGAACTGCCTCGAAAACGCCGGACGGCTCACAGCGTCGGTTTATCAACGTTGCGTGCTTTACTCGACGCTGTCGCCGTGCCCGATGTGCAGCGGTGCGATTCTGCTTTACAAAATTCCGCGCGTTGTCATCGGCGAAAACGTCACGTTCCAAGGCCCGGAAGAATACGTCCGGTCGCAAGGTGTGAAAGTGGAAATCCTGAACGACCCGACGTGCATCCAGCTCATGCGCGATTTCATCCAGGCCAGACCGGAGCTTTGGAATGAGGATATTGGCAAATAAATTTTGCGCTTTGAAACGATATAGGCCTTTTGGATTGACGTTCAGCATCAATCGGCGTAGTACCCAACCATTCGGAGCAACCATGAAAATGCCCACTTTCTTTAGCCGACTCTGCTACTCCTCAATTCCCCGCCTCATCACCGTCATACTAGCCGCGCTGGTTTGGGGCAGCCCCGCCTTCTGCGGCGAGATTCATGACGCAGCCGAGAGCGGTGACATGGAAAAGGTCAAGGCGTTGCTCAAAGCCAATCCTGATTTGGTCTTAAGCAAAGATAACGAATTCGGTCGGACGCCCTTACATGCAGCAGCGTTTCATGGCCATAGGGACGTGATGGAATTGTTGTTGGCCAATAAGGCCGATGTTAACGCCAAGGATAATAGTGGCTGGACGCCTTTGTATTGGGCGGACATGAAACACAAGGACTTGGTGGAACTGCTCCTAACCAACGGAGCCGATGTTAATGCCAAGACCGGCAATGGTTCGACACCCCTGCACAAAGCGGCGGAAGAAGGACAAAAGGATGTGGTAGAATTGCTGTTGGCCAGTAAGGCTGATGTTAATGCCACAAACAACATTGGTGAGACACCTTTGCTTTTGGCAGCTTTTGGGGGATACAAGGACATCGTAAACTTACTACTGGCTAGGAAGGCCGACATCAATACCAAGGACAACAAAGGCCTGACGCCTTTACACAATGCCGCAACTAAAGGTGCCAAAGATACAGTGGAATTGCTACTGACAGGCAAACCCGAAGTTAACGCCAAGAACAAAGATGGTTCAACACCTTTGCTCATGGCAGCAGCTAATGGCCACAGCGACATAGTGACATTGCTGCTGGCTAACGGAGCCGACGTCAATGCCACAAATAACGATGGCGTAACGTCTTTGCACATGGCGGCACATGAAGGACACAAGGGCGTAGTGGAATTGCTTCTGGCTAACAAGGCCGATATCAATGCGAAGAGCATTTCTGGTTGGACGGCTTTGCACAATGCGGCGCTTAATGGATCCAAGGAAGTGGCTGAATTGCTACTGGCCAATAAAGCCGATGTGAATGCAAAGGACAATGATAGCTGGACGCCTTTATATACGGCAGCAAAGCAAGGCCATAAAGATATAGTGGAATTGCTGCTGACGAAAGGAGCAAATCCGAATTCCAAAGAAACGAAAATGGGAATGACCCCGCTTATTGTCACTGCGCAGGAAGGTCACGCCGACGTGGTAAAGTTACTGCTCTCAAATGGTGCTGATGTTAACGCCAGAAGGACCTACGACGGAGGAACGGCTCTGATGGGTGCTGCGGCAGCAGGATCAAAGGACATCGTAAAGCTGCTTCTGGCGAAGGGTGCAGACGTGAATTTCAAAACTACCGACGGCGTTTATTCCGCGCTTAGACTCGCGAAGTCCATGCATCCCTACGATGGCATTGCACGGCTCCTCGTGAAGGCAGGAGCACGTGAGAAACTACCGCTCAAGCCATCCAGCGGCATGTATCCGATGTTCGTCGAATTAAGCGGCACCAGCCAAGTCCGCGAAGGAGTGTTCGGTTACGATCCGGCGTTTACCGTCCCCGTAACTTCGACATCGAGCACTATTGAAAAGAATGCCCGGTTAATCCAAGCGGTGGATTTCGCAGACTTAATGGAAGTTACAAGCGCTCTCACAGCGGGAGCAGATCCGAATGCAACAAACAAGTATGGCACGCCTGCTCTCGTAATGGCAGCCGACAATGGGGATGGACCGGTAGTCGGGCTGTTGCTCCAAAAAGGTGCAGATGTGAATGCGGCTGCGACAATCGAGGGACTGACTACTCTTTACGAGGCTGCGCAGTATGATGATGTCGAGATGGTTCGTGTATTGGTGGCAAAAGGAGCCAATGTCAATACCAAGATTAAGGATGGTTCGACGCCCTTGCATCCCGCGGCGAATAATGGATACAAGGACGTGGTGAAATTGCTGCTGGCCAGTAAGGCCGAAGTCAATGCAAAGGACAATAATGGTCTTACGCCTTTGCACCAAGCAGCGTGTGGCGGTTCGAAGGAAACGGCACAACTGCTATTGGAAAATAAAGCCGAGGTTAATGCCCAAGCCAGCGATGGCGCAACTCCCTTGCACGGCGCGGCTTGGTATGGCCACAAAGATGTGGCGGAATTGCTGTTGGCCAACCAAGCCGATGTCAATGCAAAGACTAGCAAAGGCGCGACCCCTTTGCACTTGGCAGCATCGAAGGGATGCAAAGACGTTGTGGGATTGTTGCTGGCCAACAAAGCTGATGTCAATGCCAAAGCTTCTAATGGTTGGACACCCCTTCACGGAGCAGCGGTTTATAACCAAAAGGAGGTGGTGGCTTTGCTGCTGGCCAGCAAAGCCGAGATCAACGAAAAGGATAACAACGGTGCAACGCCTATGCACTTGGCATTAGCTAAAAAACACCAAGACGTCGCAGAATTGCTCCGTCAGCATGGTGGGCGCGAATGACGCATAAGACGCCAATTCAAACCCCAATCGTAAATCCGAAATCGTAAATTTCTAGGCTGCTTCTGCATCCTGCTTGCGACGGACAATCGGCTTGCTTTCACCGAGCACGACGGGGCGCGTGATTTTCACATGCACCACGTTGCCGCTTTCGGGTGCATCATACATCACGTCGAGCATGAGCCGCTCAATCAGCCCGCGCAAGGCGCGCGCGCCGGTGCCTTTTTTCAGCGCCTGCGCCGCCAGTTCGTGCAGCGCGTCGGGCGTGAATTCCAGTTCCACGCCTTCCATCGCCATGAGCTTGGCGAATTGCTTGGTCAATGCGTTCTTCGTGTCGGTGAGAATGGAAACCAGTTGTTCCTCGTTTAATTCCGTCAGCGTGGTGAACACCGGCAGTCGTCCGACGAACTCGGGGATGAAACCGTAACCCAGTAAATCCTCCGGCTCGGCGTGCTGGAGAATTTCATCGCGCGCCGCCGTCGCGGCTTTTTGCGCCGGCTCAACGGCGCCGAACCCGATGACGTGCCGGCCCAACCGCCGCTGGATGATTTTTTCCAGGCCGACGAATGCGCCGCCGCAAACGAACAAAATGTCCGTGGTGTCCACGCGGATGTATTCCTGCTGCGGGTGTTTGCGACCGCCCTGCGGCGGCACGTTGCAGACCGTGCCTTCGAGGATTTTCAGCAGCGCCTGCTGCACGCCTTCGCCGCTCACGTCGCGCGTGATGGACGGGCTGTCGGTCTTGCGCGCGATTTTGTCAATCTCGTCAATGTAAACGATGCCGCGCTGGGCGCGTTTCACGTCGTAATCGGCGTTTTGGAGCAGGCGCAGAATGATGTTTTCCACGTCCTCGCCCACATAGCCGGCCTCCGTGAGTGTCGTGGCGTCGGCGATGGCGAACGGCACATCCAGGATTTTGGCGAGCGTCCGCGCCAGCAACGTCTTGCCGGAGCCGGTCGGGCCAATCATCAGGATGTTGCTCTTTTCGATTTCGACGCCGGCGTGTTTGGTTTTGCCGGCAGCAGTTCCCGTCTCCGGTTCCTGCTGGACGCGCTTGTAATGATTGTGAACGGCCACGGCGAGGGTTTTCTTCGCGTGCTCCTGCCCGACGCAATACAAATCGAGTTGCCGTTTGATTGCCGCGGGTTTGGGGACGGTGAACTTCGGCTGCTTTTTCTGGCTTTGCAGCTCCAGCTCGCGGTCGAGGACGTTTTTGCAAAGGATGATGCAATTGTCACAAATATAAACGCCCGGCCCGGCAATCAGCTTGCGCACTTCCGCGTGCGTTTTGCCGCAGAAACTGCACATGGTGAGGTTGGTTGGTCGGGCCATGTCAGTGTGACGAGTGTCGAGTGACGAGTGACAAGTATCGGACGCCAGACGGATTCATCTCATTAACACCCGACTTTAGCCGGGTGAGAAGCAATGGGAGAAGTCGGGAAACTGTTTCAACAGTTTTCCGCGTGGTGTCCCAAACCATTGAAACGGTTTTTGTCCTCGTTGTACCTTCAGCACCTCGCTTCAGCGAGGTGTTAATGAAAAAGGGCATTTTCATCGGATTAATCGCCCGCGGCGTCAGTTTGTTGTCACACAACCACCGACGTTTTTTCCGCCAGACCGGTGATTTCCTTGCGCGACTGCACGACTTGATCCACAAGGCCATATTCCTTCGCCTCTTCGGCGGACATGAAACGGTCGCGGTCGGTGTCGCGCGCGATTTCCTCGACCTTGCGTCCGCAGTGTTTGGCAAGGATTTCGTTCAGCCGGTCCTTGAGCCGCAGAATTTCCTTCGCCTGGATGCTGATGTCGGAGGCTTGGCCTTGGACGCCGCCCCACGGTTGATGGATCAGGATGCGCGCGTTCGGCAGCGCGTAACGTTTCCCTTTCGTGCCCGCCGCCAGCAACACCGCACTCATGCTCGACGCCTGGCCGATGCAATACGTGTTCACGTCGCACGTGAGAAATTGCATCGTGTCGTAAACCGCCAGGCCCGCCGTAACACTGCCGCCCGGCGAGTTGATGTAGAGATGAATGTCCTTCTTCGCATCGGACATTTGGAGGAAAAGCAGTTGCGCGATGACGATGCTGGAGACGGTATCGTCCACGGGCGTGCCCAGGAAAATGATGCGGTCCACGAGCAGGCGTGAGTAGATGTCCCACGTCCGCTCGCCGCGACCCGTTTGCTCGACCACAATCGGAACCAGAAAATTTTGCATGGGTAAATAACTACTCCCTTTTTGGCGCAAGTAAAGAAGCAACCTCACGCAAAGCCGCAAAGCCCGCAAAGAAAGATTTTAACTTTGCGCCCTTGCGCCTTTGCGCGAAATGAATAATTTCCAAATCAGCCGGAACGCACTCGCAAAATCCTCCGGCTTTTCGGTCATCCAACGCGTGACCTTGTCTGGCATGAACCAGCCGCCGCGTTCGATTTCGCCGGGATGCAACCGGAACGGCCCTTCAGCTTGGCAGCGATAAACCCACACAAATTCCTGGTCCGTCTCCGGGCACGCGGCGATTTTGAACAGCCGCTCCGGCGCTTTTTCGACGGTCAAACCGATTTCCTCGCGCAATTCGCGCACGGCGCAGGTTTCGTAATCCTCGCCGGAATCCACGTGGCCGGAGGTCGAGGAATCCCATTTGCCCGGTTCGCGGTCTTTGGTCATCGAACGTTTTTGGAGAAAAGTCTCGCCGCGCGAATTGAACACCAGCACATGCACCGCGCGATGCAACAGGCCCAGCCGATGCACCTCGCTGCGCGGCTGGCGATCAATCACCTCGTCGCGCTCATTGACGACATCGAAAATTTCTTCGGGCATAATTTTGTAGCCGCCGATGTGAATCGGCGGAAATCTCCGCGCTTTCACAAGCGCGGCTACGACAAAAGTTCCTTCGTCAACTGGACAAATTGTTCCATGCTCAATTTCTCCGCGCGTTCCTGCGGCGGGATTTTCAATTCGGCAAACGCGTCTTCCAGTTTTTTCTGTGGCCAGTCTTCGCGCAACAATTTCAGCATCATTTTGCGCCGCTGTGAAAACGCGCGCTTCACAATTTTCACAAAACATGCCCGAAGATTTTCTGGCAACAGCGGCCGCTTGCGCCGATTCAAAACCACGCAGGCCGAATCCACGTCCGGTTCCGGGAAAAAGCAACTTGCCGGAATTCTGAACCAATCGCGCGGTTCGTAGTCGAGTTGAATGAGCAACGTCAGCACGCCGTAATCTTTGTCGCCGGCCTTGGCCATGAGCCGCCGGGCAACTTCGAGTTGCAGTGTCGCAACAATCTTTTTCGGTGAGCGTGCGCCTTGTGCCAGCTCGACCAGGATTGGTGACGCGACGGAGTAAGGCAGATTGGCCACGAGTTTCCAGTCGCTCCAATCGCGCGGCCCGCGTTTAAAAAACTCCAGCGCATCGGCGTGGAATAAACGTAGGGCAGGCGTCTCGCCTGCCCGCGCCGACGAAGTCGGCGCAATTTCTTCCTCGCCCGCATGAGCGCGCCGGCTGGGCAGGCGGGACGCCTGCCCTACTTTGAATCGTTCACGCAAAAATTCCACCAACCGGGCATCTTTCTCAATCGCCAGGACTTCGCCCGCATTTTGTAAAAGCAATTCGGTCAGCGGCCCGAGTCCCGGCCCGATTTCCAGGACTTTGTCGGCCTTTGACAATTCAGCAACTTTGACGATGCGCCGCAGTTGGTTGGCATCGTGCAGAAAATTCTGGCCGAGGGATTTCGTGAGTTGAATCCCGCGCACCGCCAGCAATGCCCGCATTTCGGACAGTTTCATCCGGAAAAATTTAACCGCGGATTACACGGATTACGCGGATTTTTTTCTTTTTATCCCGTTTATCCGCGAAATCCGCGGTCAAAATTTCCGCGAGCGCGGCTACAGCTTTCGCCAATTGCGTCTTCGTAATCGTCAGCGGCGGGGTAAAGCTGATGACGTTGGCATGCTCGCCTTCAGACAGCAGAATGAAAGCGCGCTGCAACATTTTCTTGATGGCCTGCATTGCGGCTTGGGTCGCCGGCTCGCCATCGGGCCAACGCAATTCCACGCCGGCCATCAGGCCCAAGCCGCGCACAGAAATGTGGAGTGTGGAGTGCGGAGTGCAGAGTGAAGCCAACGCGTCCAGCAGAAATTCTCCAAGGTCCGCGCTTCGCTTGCAAAGGTTGAGCTGCTCGATTTCCCGGATTTGCGCCAGTGCCATCGCGCAGCCGACCGGATTGCCAAGGAACGTGCTGGTGTGGATGGCCTCGCCGCGCGAGGCTGGCCAGGCGGCGTCCATCAAATCCGCGCGCCCGACACAGGCTGACAGCGGAAAGCCGCCGGTCAGCGCCTTGCCGAGGCAGATGAGGTCGGGCACGACGCCGCTGTGTTCGCAGGCGAACCATTTTCCAGTGCGGCCGAACCCGGTGTAAATCTCGTCCAGGATGAGCAACGCGCCGTGTTCGTCGCAAAGTTTCCGCAGCAACGGCAGAAATTCCGATGGCGGAATATTGATGCCGCCGCGTGCTTGAATTGGCTCGACCAGGATCGCGCCAATGGGTTCGCGGTGGAAAAGTTGGCGGATACGGGCTTCGACTTTTTTTAACGTAGGACAGGCATCCTGCCTGTCTCCATTTTTTGATGTTGTTGATTTCAGATACAGGCTGGAAGCCTGTCCTACGGTGGGAAACGGCACGAAATGCCCGAACTCACCGAGTTGCGTTCGAAACGGTCCGCGAAAGAAATCACGGTACGTAGCATTGAGCGCGCCGTAGCCGAGTCCGTGATACGCCCCTTCGAACGCAATGATCCCGCGTTTGCCGGTGGCAAGCATTGCGGTCTTGAGCGCAGATTCGACCGCCTCGAAGCCGGAATTAGAGAAAATGACCTTGCCGGAAGGACGAGCTATGCGAGTCCTTGATTTTTGGGACTCGTGTAACTCGTCCCTCCGAAGTTTTTTCCACCGCTCAAACGTAATTCGGCTCAACTCACGTGCGAGTTGCGCTTTGAGCGCATGTGGATGCACGTCGCCCATCGCGTGCGGCAACCGGGCCAGTTGCCTTTGTCCAGCCTTCACCACGTGCGGATTCGCGTGACCGGCGGCGGCGACGCCAAACGCGGCAGTGAAATCCAGATATTTTTTCCCGTCAGCGTCCCAAACGTGAACGCCCTTGGCGCGTTCCCAGACGATGGGCCACGAACCGTCGGGATCAAAGAACATCACGTTGCGCGACTCGTAAGCGCGCAGCAGTTGCAAAATTGTTTTTGTTTCGGTCACGAATTTGTGATTTACGATTTACGATTGACGCGTGCTCAAACTTTCCTGCGCAATCGTAAATCGCAAATCGCAAATCGCAAATTTCTAAACTCCGCGTTGTTCCGGCGGCCAGATGACCTTGTGCATCTGAATCTGAAAGCGCACCGGCAGCGCGTCGCCGATGATTTTTTCAACCAACTCGCGCCGCGAAATCGGCGTTTGGCCGGCCGGAACTTTTTCAAGCGACTTGTCCTGCTGCGCCGGCGATAGCGGATGCACCCACGAACAGAGCAGGGGACAGATGGCGTCCAGTTTATGCCCGGCAATTTGTTGTTTAGCCCACTCGTAATCTTCAACCGTGCCGATGACGAATTTGATTTCATCGGTCGCTTTCAAATCTTTGAGATTTTCCCAGCGATTGCGTTCCACTTCGCCGCTGCCGGGGCATTTCAAATCCATGATGCGATGAACGCGCGGGTCCACCGGCGAGATGTCGTGCGCGCCGCTGGTTTCAAGCAGCACGGTAAAGCCGTCATCGCAAAGCTGCTGCATCAGCGACAGTGAATTTTTCTGGAGCAACGGCTCGCCGCCGGTCAGTTCAACCAAAGGCAGTGACAAGTGACGAGTGACAGGTGACGAGTTTTTGAACGGCGTGGCGAGTTCCCGGACTTTGGCCTGAATTTCCACAAGCGGCATTTTTTTGCCTTCGGTGAAAGCATAGGCGGTGTCGCAATAGGAGCAGCGCAGATCGCACGCGGTGAGCCGGATAAAAATGCAGGGCAACCCGGCGAAGGCGCTTTCACCTTGCAGGCTCAAATAGATTTCGTTGACGACCAGCGTGTCGGGCATGACGGCGCATTGTAGCCGGCGAGGGATGAACGGTGAATAACGAATTGCGCGCCCGGCGGGTGTGCTATATTCCGAATCTGTGGAGAAGATACCATGAACAGAACATTAGACGGAAAAGTCGCGCTGGTCACCGGCGCATCACGCGGGATTGGACGCGCGATTGCCGAACGTCTCAGCCGCGACGGGGCGGCGATCGCCGTGAATTACGCCAGCAACACCGGTGAAGCGCAAAAAGTCGTGGCCCAAATTGAATCGTCCGGCGGGAAAGCATTCGCCATTCAAGCCGATGTCGGGCGGGTGCCGGAAGTGGTCCGGCTGTTTGATGAAACCATCGCCCGGTTCGGCAAGCTCGACGTTCTGGTGAACAACGCCGGCATCATGCCGCAGAACCCGGTCAGCGCCGTTACGGAGGCGGAGTTCGACCGGATTTTTGCCGTGAACGTCAAGGGCACGTTTTTTGCGTGCCAGCAGGCGGCAACGCGGCTGGCTGACGGCGGGCGCATCATCAATATGTCCAGTTCGACGACAGTAAGAATGATGCCGACTTACGGCGTTTATGTCGCCACCAAGGGCGCGGTGGAACAACTGACACGCTCGCTCGCCGGGGAACTGGGGCGGCGCGGCATCACAGTCAATGTCATTTCGCCCGGCCCCACTGACACCGAATTGTTCAAAGCCGGCAAGACAGCGGAGCAGATTCAGCGGTTCGCGCAAGCGTCCGCCTTTGGCCGGCTCGGACAGCCGATGGAAATTGCCGAGGTGATTGCATTTTTGGCGAGCGAGGCGGCGGGCTGGGTCACCGGCCAGAACATCCGGGTGAACGGCGGGATTGCGTAGGGCGCCGCGAAAAGAAAATCGCGCATTGCCGCGTTTGCGGGAAATGGCAAACATGGCGAACCATTTTTTATCCATGTTCGCGCGCGCATTTTTATTTCTGGCGGCGGCGGTTCCGCTGTTCGGAACCAGCCGCACCATGGCGGCGGATGAAACTTTTCCCGTCGCAATCCAAGTCCATGCCGACAAGCCGGTGGGCGAATGGAAACCGATCTGGCGTTTCTTCGGCGCGGATGAACCGAATTACGCCTGCCTGCCGGATGGGAAAAAATTGCTCGCCGAACTGGGCGGGCTGGCGACCAACGAGGTTTATTTCCGCGCGCACAATTTGTTGACCAGTGGTGACGGCACGCCGGCGTTGAAGTGGGGTTCGACCGGCGCCTACACCGAGGACGGGCAGGGGAACCCGGTCTATAATTGGACGATTCTGGACCGGATTTTCGACACGTATCGCGAACGCGGGGTCAGGCCGTATGTGGAAATCGGTTTCATGCCGGGGGCATTGTCCATCCACCCGCGACCGTATCAACATCATTGGGGCTCAAAAACGAACAACAATCTTTTCACCGGCTGGGCTTATCCGCCGAAGGATTATGCCAAATGGTCGGAACTGGTTTTCCAGTGGGCGAAGCATGACGTGGCGCGATACGGACGCGCCGAGGTCGCCAACTGGTATTGGGAAACGTGGAACGAGGCGAACATCGGTTACTGGCAGGGCACACCGGAGGAATTTTTCCGGCTGCACGATGGCGCGATGGACGCCGTGCGACGCGCCTTGCCCGAAGCTAAAGTCGGCGGACCGGATTCCGCGGGCGGCGGCACGAAATTTCTCCGGGAATTTCTGGAACATTGTCTGCACGGGACCAATTTTGTCACCGGCAAAATCGGCGCGTCGGTTGATTTTGTTTCCCTTCACGCCAAAGGTTCGCCGAGTTTCACGGACGGTCATGTGCGGATGGGCATCGCGAGCCAATTACGCGACATCAATTCCGGCTTCGGCATCATCGCGTCGTTTCCCGAATTGAAAAACACGCCGATTGTCATCGGCGAATCTGACCCGGACACCTGCGCCGCCTGCCAAGATGAACAATATGGCTACCGCAACAACCCGATTTACGCCTGCTATACGGCCGAGTGCATTGCGCGTGAATTTGAGCTGGCCAGCCGGCATGGCGTGAACCTCGAAGGCGCGCTGACGTGGGCGTTTGAATTTGAAGACCAGCCGCCGTTCGCCGGTTTCCGCACGCTGGCAAGCGACGGCATTGATTTGCCCGTACTCAACGTCTTCCGGATGTTCAGCCAGATGAGAGGCCAACAGCTCGCGGTGGAAAGCGATGCCACCGTGCCGCTGGACGCCGTTCTAAAAAACGGCGTCCGCGCCCGGCCTGATGTTTCGGCGCTCGCCAGTCTGGAATCGAAGCGGCTGTGCGTTTTGGTCTGGCACTATCATGACGATGACGCGCCCGGTCCGGTGGCGGAGGTGAAGCTCGCCCTGGACGGACTGCCCGCAAAAACCACGAAGGCCCAGGTCCGGCATTTCCGTATTGACGCCGACCACAGCGACACCTTCACCGTCTGGCAGCGGATGGGATCGCCGTTGACGTTGTCGCCAAAACAATTTACCGAACTGGAAAAGGCCGGACAACTTGCTGAGTTGGAACCATCGAAAGAAATCCGTGTCAGGAATGGTCAGACCGTCCTGCGCGTGAATCTACCGCGCGAGGCGGTTTCTTTGTTAGTCGTCGAGTGGAACGCGCCTTAGTGAAACAGCGGATTCAGCGCAAAATGTTTTCCGATGCGATAACTGCCGGCGATGGCTTGCGTGATGAATTCCTTGGCGCGTTTCACTGCTTGCGGCAAGTCGAGACCGCGCGCCAGATAACCCGCAATAGCCGCCGAATAGGTGCAACCGGTGCCGTGGGTGGAGATACCGTTGAGGAACGGCGCGCTCAATAACAATTCCGTCCGGCCATCATAAAAAATGTCCACGGCTTCGCGTCCACCTGGCAAATGACCGCCTTTGACCAGCGCGGCACAGCCGAAGCGCGCGTGAATTTCGCGGGCGGCGGTGCGCAGATCTTCGACCGACGCCAGCTTGCGGCCGGTCAGGGTTTCGGCTTCGAAAAGATTCGGCGTCACGAGCTCGGCGAGCGGCAGTAATTTCTCTTTCAGGAGTTTGATGGCGGCCGGTTTAAGCAAGCTGGCGCCACTGGTGGAAACCATCACCGGATCAACGACGAGCGGTGGAAATCGGAGGGACGAGCTCTGCGAGTCCCTGTTTTTTGGTTTGGAAATTTGAGACTTGTGTGACTCGTCCCTCCGAAAATATCGGGCCTTGAAAAATTCCGCCACGACGCGGACGTTTTCCGCCGAGAACAGCATGCCGGTTTTCACCGCGGCAGGCGGCAATTCCTCAAATACGGCTTCAATTTGCTGCCGCAAAATTCCGGGCGAACAACATTCAACGGCAAGAACACGCCCGGGGTTTTGCGCGGTGAGGCACGCAATCGTGCTGGCGCCGTGAACACCAAGTGCGGCGAACGTTTTCAAGTCCGCCTGGATGCCTGCGCCGCCGCTGCTGTCCGAGCCGGCGATGGTGAGCGCCACCGGGCAATGGGGGATTCTCAGCATGCGCAAGAGCTTACCGAAATTCGCAGGGATCGGCACGAAAAACAAGCAGCCCGGAAGAGAGCGCCCGAACCGGGTTGTGGGGAGAAGGCGATAACGCCGGACAGGGACACTTCAGGTCCGGCGTTTGTCCCGTGCAGTCAGTCGAAGAAGCAGGTTGTTCAACTCTGCTATGCGCGGCGGTTTGCCGACTACGGCGTCTACTCCCGAGACGAGTTCTCCGTCGTCTTTCATTACTGATCCCCAGCCGGTCATCATAATGACCGGTGTATCGGGAGATTCCGCCTTGATGGTTCGAGCCACCTGTTGTCCGTCAATATCCGGCATGCCCAGGTCGGTTATCACCGTTTCGTAAGGCTGCTTTTTGAGAATGGCCTCGTGGAACATTTCAATCCCCTGCTTCCCGCTCGACGTGGTCGTCACCTGGTGCTTGAAGGTTGTGAGACAATTCTTCAGCAATTCCTGAATCTGTGATTCGTCATCTATGCAAAGGATGCGCAGGGAACGGCCTTTTCTAGACCGGGTTGTAGGGATCTCGGCGGCCAGTGAAGCTTTTTCCCGGATGGGGAAAGTGAGCCGGACACAAGTCCCGCGGCCGGGCGCACTTTCAATTTCGACGTTGCCCTCGTGACGTTGCATCATGCCGTAAACCATTGCCAGTCCAAGCCCGGTGCCGCCCCGCGTGGCTTTGGTGGAGAAAAAGGGTTCGAGGCAATGTTGGCGGGTTTTTTCATCCATGCCAATGCCGTTGTCCCGCACCTCGACCTGAATTTGCCGTTCGGGAGGCAGATTTTCTCCATGGGCAGGCAGGGTGACGGAGCGGGTGACCAGGGTGATGGTGCCGCCTTGGGGAAGGGCGTCCACGGCATTGAAAATCAAATTGAACAGCGCTTCCCGCAGTTCAGTGGGGTCACTTAGCAGCAATGGCAGGTTGGGCTCGAATTCGTGTTTGATATGAACGGAGACGCCTTCCCGCTGTGGAACATCGCGCCAGCGTGGACGGGTAAGCTCAATGACTTCCTCGATGATTTGATTCAGATTCACCTTCGTCAGCGGTTCGTCGTCGGAACGGCGGCGATAAAACTCACGCATGCGGGCGACGATGTGGGCGATGTCATCGCCGGCTTTGTTGATGGTTTGCAGATAATGACGGGCCGTTTCGGGGAGATCCGACACTGTGTTGAGCAATAGTTCGGAATAAGCGACGATTGGCGACAACGCGTTGTTGACATCATGCGCCACACCACTAGCCATCTGGCCCAACGCACGCAGGCGCTCCTGCTGCACGACCACCTGCTGGGTTCGGCGCAGTTCATCGTAGGCTTTCTGCACGCCCTCGGTCAGGCGCACCTGATCATAAAGGCTTCGGCATTGTTCCTCGGTGGTGAGGACTTTGACCTGCAATGCCTCTTTTTCCGACCGAACGGCTTCAACTTCTGCGCGCATTTGTTCGGCATTGTAACGGACCTCCTCCATTACCAGCACTATCATGCTGACCGCGATAAACAACTGCAGGACGGCGGCGATGAGAAAGCCGGCGTTGTAAAGGTTTTGGTAACCCAGGGTGAAGGGGTAACTGGCAAGGTAAAATCCCCACAGCAGGAAGCCCATGGACAGCTTTCCCGCTCCGACGAACGGC
>Ga0187866_1001188_pt1 | contig 25781 bp, 26 predicted proteins | sample June2016WEW_11_1_3_FD_133013 | JGI IMG/M metagenome (GOLD analysis project Ga0187866, IMG submission 133013) | Peatland microbial communities from SPRUCE experiment site at the Marcell Experimental Forest, Minnesota, USA - June2016WEW_11_150 | ecosystem: Environmental > Terrestrial > Soil >...
ATCCAGCTGAAGAGTCGCGGCAACCAGGCATCGCTCATAGCGGCGTACAGTCCAAATCCCGTAATGCACTGAAACAGAAAAGCAAGGAATGAGAGAAAGTACGTGAAGCCGGCAAGCGTATTATGTCCGATTGACTGAAGCGGTTTTACCCGCAGCTGGAGAATATCCACCCGAAGCACATCGACCAGTTCCTTGAATTGCTCCTTCGTGTGGAGGATGAAGTTGTCCCATCGGGCGAACTGGTTCCCTACAAATCCCCAGTAGATGCGGAAGACGAAGTTAAAGAAAAAGAGGAACCCGGCGATAAAGTGGATGAACCGTACAATCCCGAACCAATAGCTGTACGACGCTTCAGAAGCGCTTGCAACAGCCAGAGGAGTCCCTATGAGATAGCCCGTCACGGACAGAGCCACCACACAAAGAGCGTTCACCCAGTGATAGAGCCGGACTGGAAGCTGCCAGACGTAGACACGTCCGATAGAGATACTTTCCATACGGCCCTCCTAGTAAGTGTTAATATGATGGACGTAGTCGCCGCGTTCGTCGTAGAGATGCACAGCACACGCGATGCACGGATCAAAGGAGTGGATCGTCCGCAGCAGCTCGAGCGGCTGATCCGGATTCTTCACGGGCGTCCCGATCAGAGCGGCTTCATACGCCGACATCTGGCCTTTACCATCCCGGGGCGATGCATTCCATGTGCTGGGTACCACGAGTTGATAGTTGTCGATCTTCTTGTCTTTGATGACGATCCAGTGTGCAAGAGCTCCCCGGGGCGCCTCGGTCAACCCGACCCCTTTTGCCTCCTTCGGCCAGGTCTCCGGATCCCACTTCGCACCGTTGAATACTCTCGTATCACCGTTCTTGATGTTCGCGAGGAGTTGGCTGTAAAACTCCTTCGACCAGTTCGAAACGAGTAAGGTCTCAAGGCCTCGCGCAGCCGTGCGTCCAAGCGTCGAGAAAAGCGCTGCAACCGGGACGTCGAGCTTTTTCAAGGTGCCATTGACGAGCTCCTTCACCTCGGCGTTTCCAGAGGCGTACGCGACGAGGAGTCGCGCCAGCGGCCCGACTTCCATCGCATTCCCTTTCCATCGCGGCGTCTTCAACCAGCTGTATTTCTGCTCCACGTTGAGGAAGTCATAAGGCGGTTTCGGACCGCTGTATTTCAGCTTCGTCTCGCCAACCCAGGGATGCTTTCCTTTGGTATCGCCGTCGCTGTATTCATACCATGAATGGTTGATATATTCCTCGATCTGCTCCGCATTCTTCCCATCAACCTCAAGCACCTTACTCAGATCGCGGTTGAGAATTGCACCACGCGGGAACTTGAATTTCGACGGATCACCGTAGCCGTTCGTCGGCAAGTCGCCGTAAGCCAGGTAGTTTGACAATCCACCCCCCACAGCTCCCCAGTCCTTGTAGAAGCTGGCAACGGCAAGCAGATCGGGAATGTAGACCTTCTCGATAAACTCCCTGGCGTCGTCTAACAGTGTCCCAACATACGCAAGGCGCTCAGCGTTTATCGCGTTCGCATCATCGGGGTTGATGGCGCAGGCAGCCCCGCCAACGAGGTAGTTCGGATGCGGATTCTTCCCACCGAAAATGGTGTGGACCTTCACAACTTCCTTCTGCCACTCGAGTGCCTCAAGGTAGTGGGCTGTTCCAAGCAGGTTAACCTCTGCCGGGAGTTTGTATGCAGCATGCCCCCAGTATCCATTCGCGAAAATACCCAACTGACCGCTATTCACGAACGCGGTCAACCGCTTCTGGACGTCCGCGAAGTACTTCGGGGAGCTCTTGGGCCAGCTTGAGATGCTCTGGGCAATATCCGAGGTCTTCTTTGGATCGGCCTTGAGAGCGCTGACGACATCCACCCAATCGAGGGCATGGAGATGATAGAAATGAACGACGTGGTCCTGCATGTATTGCGCACAGAACATCAGGTTGCGAATGAGCTCTGCGTTCGGCGGAACAGTGATCTGCAAAGCATCTTCCACGGTACGTACCGACGCAAGTGCGTGCACTGTTGTGCAGACGCCGCACGCTCGTTCTGCAAAGGCCCACGCGTCACGCGGGTCACGGCCTTTGAGAATGATCTCGAAACCGCGGACCATGGTTCCTGAACTATAGGCATCGACGATTTTCCCGTCACGTACCTCTGCCTCAATACGAAGGTGCCCTTCGATTCGGGTAATGGGATCTACCACAATGCGCTTTGCCATTAGGCACCCCCTTTCTTCTCAGTCGGTTGCTCGCTGCCGGCGATTCCTTCGTTGATCAATTTGCGCTTCCGGATGTTGGTGGAGACTGCGTGAGCCGCGATACCGACTGCGGTTCCGACACCGAGCGCAACACCGACCGTGTCTGCAGTTGTCTCGATCCCGAACCCCGGGAACGACGCGAGATGCTGATAGAACGGTCCGTTGTCCCAGAAATTCGCTTCACTGCAGCCTATGCAGCCGTGCCCCGATTGAATCGGATAACTGACGCCGTTGTTCCATCGGATGACGCCGCACGAATTGTATGTCACAGGACCTCTGCACCCCATCTTGTAGAGGCAATAACCCCTCTTCGCATTCTCATCGTCGAACGAATCAACAAAGAGCCCGGCGTCGTAATTCGGGCGGCGGTAGCATGTATCATGGACACGCCGTGAATAGAACGCCTTAGGCCTCCCTAACCCATCAAGCTGCGGTATCCTGTCAAAAGCAAGCAAATGGACGATCGTCCCTGCCATCACCTCTGCGATCGGAGGACAGCCTGGAACATTGATGATGGGCTTGCCCGAGATGATTTTGTGGATCGGCGTTGCGCCGGTCGGATTCGGTTTGGATGCCTGGATGCAACCGTTGGAGGCACAGCTCCCCCAGGCTACGATTGCCTTCGCCCCCTCTGCCGCCTCTTTGACGATATCGAGTGCCGTCCTCCCACCGATGCAGCAATAAACTCCGTCGTTTTCCATGGGAACCGATCCCTCGACCAGCATCAAGTATTCGCCTTTGTACTTCTTCATCGTGTTGTGGAGAGCTTCCTCGGCCTGATGCCCCGCTGCAGCCTGGAGCGTCTCAGTGTAATCGAGCGAGATCTTGTCAAGCACGATATCCGAAACAATCGGATGGGATGAACGGATGAACGACTCACTGCAGCAGGTGCACTCCTGGAAGTGGAACCAGACAACCGGCAGCCTGGACTTGGTGTCCATCGCTTTCACTACCTGGCCTAGGCCGCTTACTTCAATTCCAGCCATTGCGGCCAGCCATCCGGCAAAACGAAGGAATTCTCGGCGAGAATATCCTTGTAGCTGCGCCTGTTCCCAAATGGAGAGAGGTTTATCGCCCATTGTTACCTCCTTGAGGAAATTGAAAAAACAAACGGCGCGCAGTCCGGAAATGACTCCGCGTCCGGGTTTGAATTGCTAAGATCTGTCGTAGATTGGGAATTCGGTGACTGAGATCGTCGTTGCCAGGTTCTCTTTGCTTTTGTGTTGAGCGAGCAACCTTGAATCGTTTCCGATCAGTGTTTTCTGGTTATCACGTCAGAGAAAGAAACTTCTGCCTGATGTTAGTTCGGGCTCTGACCAAGGGAAGGACGAGCCCGCGATAACTAGTATTGGTGCATCTCAGCCATTCTTGGAGGTTCAACTAAGAGGCTCCAGCCAACCGAGAGATTGGTGGACTTAGGGCGAGGGATAGATGCCCCCTAGCAAGCAACCCTTCCTCAATTTCAGTGCCATTTGTGACATCTGCGAATGTTGAATAATTTTGAATCTAATCCTTGTTGAGTTTCGCAACTACAGGAAATCAGCAGCCACGACCTTCGCAACGTTGCGAAGCGCCGGAATGCACGCTGTTCTCAAAGTTTCGCTTCCTTGCCAGTAGCAAGCTTCGTGGCGGGGAGATCAGAGAGAATCCAAGGGGGGGCGAGTGTAGGTTGCATAAAGTACAAAAAGAAATGACCGCTACCTCTCACAGAAGACTATGAGCTTGAGATAGCGGTCATCTTATCAATCCACCGATCAAATGGGCCCATCAGACAACACTGCGACGGCATTTGAGAGCAGATGCTTCTTAGCCCCGTTTCTCGATCGGAACGTAATTGCGTTCGCCGTACCCGAGGTATACCTGGCGCGGACGAGCAATCTTCTGGTCGGGATCCAGCAACAGTTCCTGCCATTGCGCAAGCCAGCCAGAGGTTCGCGGAATCGCAAACAGGACTGTGAACGCCTCAGACGGGAATCCGAGAGCCTCGTAGATAATCCCCGAATAGAAATCCACGTTTGGATACAGCTTCCGTTTTACGAAGTAGTCATCCTGCAGCGCGATGCGTTCTAATTCGATCGCGATTTCCAGCAGCGGATTGCGGCCTGTCACCTCGAACACCTGGTCGGCCGCCTCCTTGATAATTTTGGCGCGTGGATCATAGTTCTTGTAGATCCGATGCCCGAATCCCATCAAACGTCCACCTTCGCCCGACTGCACCTTCTTGACGAACTCTGGCACTTTTTCTTTGGCGCCAATTTCACGAAGCATTCGAAGCACCTGTTCGTTCGCACCACCGTGCAATGGTCCATACAAAGCCGCCGCCGCACCGGCTGTCGAAACAAAAGGATCCGCCTGTGAACTGCCGATACTGCGCATCACGTTGGCACTGCAATTTTGTTCGTGGTCTGCATGCAGGATAAAGAGGATGTCGAGGGCCCGCTCGAGGACTGGGTTGACTTTGTATTTCGGCTCGGTCATCTTGAAGAGCATGCCCAGGAAATTTCCGGGATAGCTGAGGTCATTGTCGGGGTACACGTATGGCTGACCCAAGTGATGCCGGTATGCGAACGCCGCAATCGTGGGCATCTTGCCAATGAGTCTGAGGATCTGGAGTTTGCGCGATTCTGCATCAAAGATGTTCTTTGAATCCGGGTAAAACGTGGACATTGCTGCGATCGTGCTCACGAGCATCCCCATTGGATGTGCGTCGTAATTGAATCCCTCCATGAACTTCTTGATGTTCTCGTGAATCATTGTGTGGTGAGTGACGTCGTATGTCCAGGTCGCGAGCTGTGTTTTGGTCGGAAGCTCTCCGTTGAGGAGGAGATACGCGACTTCCAGGTACGAGCACTTTCCGGCAAGTTGTTCGATCGGGTACCCGCGGTAACGCAGGATTCCTTTCTCTCCATCGATAAAGGTGATCTTGCTGTGGCATGATGCCGTGTTCATGAATGCAGGATCGTAGGTCATCATTCCAAAGTCGTCATCCTTCACCTTGATCTGGCGAAGGTCGATCGCTTTGATGGTGTCGTTCGTGATTGGCACCGTAAGTTCTTTGCCGGTGCGATTGTCTTTGATCAGAAGATTGTCAGGCATGATATGATTCCTCCTGTGCGTTTTGGTGATTGTCCGGTTCCCAAATCAGTCGAACTTCTTTTTTATGATGTGCGAATTGTCTTCTTCGGATCGAATACGGCAAAGATCTCTGCCACTCGGGGTACTGCCTTTCCAGAAGGCCGGGATGGCCGACTCTCTGGATCGCTTGCTAAAAAATGGTTGGTTTTCTCAAATTCGACAACGCTGTGGCTTCGAAATTTGCTCAATTCTCGTGCCATTGGCAATGTCGCATAAGTACTCAACAATAGTGCGGTGTACATAATTTCTGCAGGCGTGACGTTCCTAGCGATGACACAATGACGCCGTTCGTTCTCATAAGTGCTAAATAAGACGGTATCTGGGAAGGGATTTGTGCACCCGAATCCGGGTGGGATCGCCAAAAAAAACTCGGCCCAGCTTCAAAGGCTGGGCCGAGTAGGATGGTGAAGGGTTGATCAACACTTCATCAATGGACTTCCTTTTTTAGAAGCTCTTTCACGACGTCCTTGTGCACTGTCATTCCAAGCATCTTCAGTTTCACATAGTCTTCGGAGTAGAAATAGTACCCAGGATGGGAATTATTCCTCGAACCGGCACCGGAGTCCTTGATGAGGTACCAATCCTTCCCCTCCTTCTCAAGGTACCCTACAAGATGGATCCCGTGATCATCGCCCGTGGTCCCGTTCGTAAACCGGAATTGCCGGGCACTCTCATCGATGTACTCGGAGGGTATATCGAACGTCGGCACAATAGCGACACCTGCATGCCCCTCATATCCCGGCTCTGACACATCTCCACCGATGCAGACGGAATACCCTGCTCGAATGGATTTCTTGATGGCAGCCATGAATTCGTTCAGTGGAACATTAAAGTACTCTTTGCTGTGCCACCAGTTGTCAGGCACTTCATATTCGACCCACTGGTAGTACGGTTTTTCCATCAGCGACATGATTTCGACATAGTCATCGAGATTCAATCGTACAACCTGATCCAGGTACTCCCTGGGCGTCAGCGACTTTCCGTCGACCACCACTGTTTTCGGAGGTTCGCCGATATAGTGGTTGAGTATTACCTTGATTGTGTTCGTTGCCTCTTCTTCGTTCCAGGCATTGCTCGCCTTGAAGGATTGGAGGTAGGCGTTCATCTCTTCAAAAAGCTTGGTATGATCGTGAAACTTCTGTCCCGGCTTCATGCCAGTGTACGACTCTCCAGGGACGATGCCGTAGGTCTTCCAGATTCTGAACACCGCATTCGCTTCCGAGCCTTCGCCAAACGCCGAGTTGCCCCGTTCACGTACAAACCTTCGCGCCTTTTCAACGTACTCCCAGTATACCGTATAGAGCTCTGAGAGCTTTATCTCGCGTTTCGTCAGGCGATAGATCTCAGACTCGAAATACGAGGTAGTCGAAAAACACCAGCACATGCCGGACAACGCCTGAGATATCGGCTTCGAGTGCCACACTTTCGTGAAGTCATTCACTGTTGACGGTCGATAGAGGCCGTTGAAATCGAGAAGCAATTGTCTCTTTGTCGATTGTGGCGTCGCCACAAATCGGGCTGCTTCTTTCTTGATCGAATCCATAAACTCGTTCTTCGGCTCCACAAACACAGCACGGTCACGTCGGACAGCCTGTGCGTTGAGCATCGCTGAACCCACAATGACGATTATACACGCGAATATTAGAACTTGCTTCATTTGTCCCTCCATTAAGTCATGTTACAGGATATGCGGAATAAACATCTTCGTTTCTTCCAAGTACGCTTCATACTCCTCTCCAAATCTCTCCACCATTTCTTTCTCCTCCCGTCGAGCCGTGCCTATAATTGCGGCCACGTCGATCACCGCACACACACCACCAACCCACGAGAGCTGCTTGAAGAAGACGCCAAGTCCGAGTATCATCAGTGAAGCGTAAAGCGGGTGACGTATGTATTTGAATATACCAACTTTCACAAGTCGGGTAGTGTTCTCAAACTGACCATCCGGCTTTCCAACAACTTTGAGCACACGGAATCCTTCAACAGCCGGGACAACAGACCCGCACAGCAGAATCCAGGAAACGATCTGATGCCACGAGAACGGGTCAACAAACCAGACGCGCCAATTCAGCAGACAAAGCATCAAAATACTTTCAAAGGCGAAGAATCGATAGAACCCATGAAACCGTCCTGCCTTCACAGAGAACCGCCACGTGAAGATCAACAAACCGATTGTCCCGACCACGAGGACGACGATTTCACCACCATTCAAGAATGGTTGCATTCTGTTTGCGAGTCAATGCTCTCTGTTTCAGTTCTTGACCCTTTGAACGGGCTGCCGGACAATCGTTTTCATTTTCTCCGGCTTCGCTTTTCTTGGATCACTTAGATAGATCTCATGATGCTTGCCGCTTAACTCGAGACCCCGATCCTTTGCGAAGGAATGAAGTCTTTGTATGGTCGGTCCCTCTTGCGCATAGGTTCCAATGTGCATGATCTGAACGCTAAGGCCCTCCTCCAGACCCTCGAGGCGGATTCTCTGCAACGCTGCCAATCCCTTCTTTTCCATTGCTGTCTTGATGCATTTAGAGAAGAGTGACTTGGTGACGACTTTTGGCTGCAGGATCATCAGCGTCCACTTCCAGCTGTCCTTGTTGGCTGTCATGAATGCGCCTATGTCGTCGGCCCACCACAGTCCTTCGAGGGCCATGACCGGATAGTCGACTTCCTTTTCTTTCTTCACCTTGAACTTCAGTGTGTACGCCGCGGCGTACAAAGCCTGCACCGCCTCCTGAAACTCACGCGAGGTGTTGGGATCCCCCGAACCATCGATCATAAGGTATTGGAACTTTGGAATCCGCACTACCTCCACCTCCTTCGGCGACGGAGCGTAGAGTTCTTTGAGCTCTTTTTTCAAGTCAATCTTTTTCACGATACCGGGACTTCCTTAATTCTGATATTCATTGGCGGGATGAGTGACTCTGTAGGACGCTTCCTGCCGGGTACCGGCCGATAAGCTTCGTCACCCATCGGTGGAATTTATGAAATGATTTTACAGGCTCGGCAAACATCAGGATACACTGACCATGGACGGCAGTGATGCCGTTCTTTTCGCAGAACCGAATCGCCGCGTACGATTCAGCTCCTCGTTGCATCCAGACGTGACCGATGCCCGCCTCCAGGACGTCCTGGAGGATCTTTTCAGTCTCCGCCGGTGGAACACAGAGCACCACTCCGCCCACCTTCTCGGGGAGGGCCATGAAACCGGGATAGCAACGGTCACCCTCAATCGAGTCAGCTTCACGATGAATGGGATACACTTTGAACCCTTGCTGCTTCAATGTCCTATAGATCGCGTTACCGAACTTCTTCGTGTTTCTGGATACTCCTACGACAGCGAGCGATCGCTGCGAAAGGAAATCATAGATCTCAACCTGTGTCGGTTTCATGGATGCTACTCCCCTTTCTTCGTAACGGGTCGTTTTCCGACTTTCGTGTCGAGCTTCTGTAGTAACTCTTCGGCTGCAAGAACCTCACCGCAGGGGACCATGACTTTTATCTCATTGATGATATGGCCATCGAATTCCCCGGAAGCTTCGAACAGTGTGTAATCTGATCCACCGATCGAGATCGGGCTTGCTTTCCGTGAGTAGAGGAACGGATGCAGCCCCTTTTTTACGAGACAATCTGTTACGTATCTTGCGGCTGCTTCGTCGCTGATACCATACACCCTGGCCATCCCTTCGTAGATCTCATAGCCTTCATGCTTGTGACAGAGATATCGCTTGTTGACCCGGGAGGCGCAACGCGAACAGTACGGGAGACAACAAACCACGCAGACTCCGATTGCATCACTGCTCTTGTGTTTGACGCATCGCAGACCATCGGCGAAGGAGTTTCCGCAGTGGGGGCAAAACTCGGGATCGCCGATTGCCTTGGCCTGGCACGAGCTGCATATGCGGGATTCGATTTGGGATTTGGGCATCAGCGTCCTCTTCATGACTGTGACCGAACGGTCAAAACCATCACATACCTCTGCGCTGAATCGCACTCAAATAAGATCCACTAAGCGGGAGAAAGGAAATATTCGGTGCGGTTGGTTCTCAACTCTTCACAATGGTACTGTTCTTTCTCAACTGACGCAATCGGCAACGCACTGTGCTCCGTACTTCTCAGAGACGTCCACGATACTAGTGGCAAAAATGAGAACAGCTGCCGTGAAGGCAGCTGTTCGTTGGATTCTGGATCAAACGGTTGGAGCGGAATCACCCCATCGACATCTGTCTATTGTCTCTCCTCAACATCGGTTGATCTCTTCGAGTATGTTCCCTTCCTTGTCGCGAATCCGGAGAATAAACGGCCTTCGCCCGGGTATCGAATGGGTCGCACATCCAAAGCAGGGATCATACGCGCGAAACGCCATTTCGATCATGTTCAGCGTTCCTTCGGTCACTTCCTTCCCCTTCTTGATAAGACCGCGGGCCGCCTTGTTGATCGACATCGAAATCGGCGCGTAGTTGTTCGTCGTACCAACGATGAGATTTACTTTCGTCACCATTCCCTTGGCATCAGTCGTATAGTGATGCGTGAGGGTACCACGCGGAGCCTCGACGATGCCGACTCCTTCTGTGGGAGTTTCGGTCGGTATCGTCCGGAAGTTTGTTCCGGTAATCTCAGGGTCACGCACGAGATCGAGCGCCATTTCGGCCGCCGAGAGCAATTCGATCACCCGCGCCCAGTGGGTCGCCAGAGTGGCGTGAACAGGTTTTCCGCCCAGGGTCGAATACATCTTTTCATACTCCGCCTGTGCGAGCGGAGTCGGCATCCCATCAGAGGCGTTGAGACGTGACAATGGAGTAGCACGGTACACGCCGCTCTCCTTGCCGTCCACGAGGCCCTTCCATCCGACTTTCTTCAGGAAGGGGAACTTGAGGTACGTCCACGGCTCGACCTCTTCGGCAATATTCTCGAGGTACTCGGACGGTGAGTACTTCACAAACTCTTTCCCGTCAGGATCAACAACACGCACTTTCCCGTCGTAGAAGTTGACCTTGTTGTTTTCATCGACCAGTCCCATGTAATACGTTCTATGAGAAAATGCATCCGAGAGAATCAAGTCGACGTACTCCTGGTTCTTGAGTACGATATCATTGAACGCCTGGATCGTGAACTTCCCAAACTCCACAAACCACTTGCAGTGCTCTTCTATGAGCTTTGCTTCCTCAAGTGTGATACCTTTGCTCATGCCCCCCGGGAGGGCCGTAACCTGGTGCGTTTGTTTGCCGCCGAGGATCTTCAGCACCGACTGTGTCCTCTTGCGCATCTCAATGACTTTCCCGCCGACTTCAAGTCCGACTTTCTTAATGACGCCGAGGATATTCCGTTCTGAAGCTGGGGCAGTCGGCCCGACGATGAAATCGGGTCCACCCAGCGCATAGAAATGGGTTGTGTGGTCACCGGCGAAGAAGACATTATAAAGCAACTGGCGAAGTTTCTTCGCGGTCGGTGGAGGAGTGACATGGAACACCGCGTCGCACGCCTTCACGGACGCCATGTGATGCGCCTCCGGGCACACGCCGCAGATGCGAGTTGTGATGCGCGGTAATTCCTCGACCGGTCTTCCGACGCAAAACTGCTCGAACCCACGCAACTCCGGAATCTGGAAATAGGTGTTTTCGACTTCTCCGTCATCATTCAGAAAAATGTCGATCTTGCCGTGGCCTTCAAGACGCGTAATTGGATCAATTTTGATCTGCTTCATAACTTTTCAACCCTCCGCAGGATCGAGTGAGCAAGTGAGAATCTGTAGAATGTTCCCATGGGATCGGCGATCTGATCGAGGATGCTTTCAATCTCCTGAGGATCCTGTGCGTCGATGACGGAACTCAGGGCACTCACCATCTTGGCACCCTGATCGACGACATTGGGGGGCGGACCATAGCAACCGCGGCACGGCATGTTCGCCTTTGTGCAGAGGGCATCACATCCGCTTCTCGTGGCAGGGCCCATGCAGACAATTCCCTGATCAAGGAGGCACTCGTTCGGATCCGGCTGGATCTCATACGGCCTGAAGAATTTCTTGAGCTTTTTCTCCTTCCGCTCGCGGGGACACTCATCGCAACACGTTTTGTCTGTCGCACCGAGGATGGAACCTTTTGGCGGAAGAGGTTTGCCACTGATGATGTGCTCCATGACGGCCCAAATCCGCTCAGGTTGCGGCGGACAGCCGGGCACATAGTATTCCACATCAACAACCTGATCGAGAGCTTTCACTGTCTCCCACATCTCTGGAATCTCGATTGCCCCTTCCGGCATCATCGTATGAGTCTGTGGGAATGTCCCGCCGTTCTTCGTCACGGTCGACGGCGATTCCTTGTAGACGTAATTCCAGATTGCCTCCTTGGTGGTGAGGTTCGCGAGCCCCGGGATCCCTCCTTCGAGCGCACACGATCCGAACGCCACGAGCACTTTCGATTTCGCCCGCAGCAGATGCGCGATCTCCAGGTTCTCAGAATTCCGGATCGAGCCGTTGAAAAGGCACAGGTCGATGCTCTTGTCCTCCATGGCCCTGACATCCTCATATTTGAAGTCGAGCGCCACAGGCCAGAAAACGATGTCAAATGCGTTAGCGACGTCGAGAATCTTCTCGTGAATGTCCAGGACGGCGATTTCACACCCGCCGCAACTTGCCGCCCAGTACAGTGCTAACTTCGGCTTCGCCATGATAATCTCCTTCTTTCCGTAGTCAAACCTTTTTTCCGCTAGTGATGCGCAACAGGCTGCTGAATGTCATTATGGGCATAGAGCTTGAGAGGGCCCAGATTGCGAATCTCTTCGGTCATCTCGTTCACGATCGCTGCGAATCTGTCCCCTTCCGACGCTGAGACCCACTCAAGTCGAAGCCTCCTCGGATCGATTCCAAAATCCTTCACCAGCCTCTTCAGGAACGGTATGCGCCGGATCGTTTTGTAATTCCCTTCCTGATAATGGCAGTCGCCAAGATGGCAGCCCATCACGATGACCCCGTCGGCCCCGAGCTGAAACGCTTTGAGGACGAAAGCCGGGTCGACCCTTCCGCTGCACATCGTCCTGATAACGCGGACATTGGGTGCCGACTTGATGCGCGATACTCCTGCAAGATCTGCGCCTGTATAGGAACACCAGTTGCACAGGAATCCTATGATCTTTGGTTCGAATGCCATAGCTCAACACCTTTCCGTTATTCCAGTGATCGACTGCGACCATTCTTAGATGGTGCCGGACCCTACATCATCAATCCATCCAGCTCCGCCAGTATCTGCTCATCGGTGAATCCCGCTCCGGTCATAGCACCCGATGGGCACGCAGCAACACACGTTCCACATCCTTTGCACAGCGCTTCGTTCACGTGAGAGACCTTCTTGTCTTCAATGAATTCGATTGCGCCGTACGGGCACAGTCCATTGCATATCTTGCATCCACTGCAGTATTCTTCCTGGACCTCCGCCCTAATCGGCTCAATCTCCACCTCACCTTTCGAAATCACCGAGAGGATTCTCGCGGCAGCAGAGGCAGCCTGCGCTACGGTATCGGGGATGTCCTTTGGACCCTGAGCGCAACCGGCGATGAACACGCCTTCGGTGGCCGTTGACGTCGGGTCGAGTTTCGGATGGCGTTCCAGGAAGAATCCGTCCGGGCTCTTGCTGATCGAGAACAACCGTTTAATTGCGTCGCTATTCTCGCGCGGCTCGATCGCGTTGCAGAGGACAACCATGTCAACCGGTATCTCCCGGAACTTGCCGATCAGCGTATCCTCACATCGGATTTTGAGCGATGGCTCGCCATTTCCGCTCCAGGCCCCCTCCACAATTTCAGCCGCCTTGCCACGAATCATGGTGACGCCTTCGTCAAGCAAACGGTTGTAGAATTCTTCATACCCTTTTCCAAATGCCCGCATATCAATGTAGAATTGGTAGATCGCTGCATTGGTGCGATCGCGGACAAGGTGCGCAAATTTCAGGGCATACATGCAACAGACGCGAGAGCAGTATGGGTGATGGTTTATATCCCTCGAACCGATGCAATGGATGATGCCCACGGCTCGTGGCTCTTTACCGTTCTTCATGACAACCTTGCCGCCCGTCGGTCCCGTAGAATTCAGAATGGATTCAAATTCCAGCGAGCTGTACACATTGTCGAGCCTGCCATATCCATACTGGGCCATTTTGCTCGCGTCAAAGAGGTCAAAGCCTGTCGTGACGAGGACCTGACCTACCTCAATGTCCACAAATTCATCTTCCATCTTGAAGTTGATCGCGTTCGGTTCGCACACCTTGGCGCATGTCTCGCACCCGCCAGTCTGGAAGTATATGCACGATTTCGTATCGATAACAGGGACTCTGGGAACTGCCTGCAACGTTGGAACATAGATCGGGGTTTTTGGTCCGAGTGTGAATTCCGACTTCTTCCCACGATAATCTTCAAGAACCATCTTGATATGACCGGTGGGACATACGTGAGCGCACGCGCCGCACACGATGCATTGGTCCGATCGCTCGTCAAACGGCAACACGACCTTCCGTTGAATGCCCGTGTGGGCAAAGCCAAGGACTTCTGCCTTGACGACGTCATTGCACATGTTGACGCACGTTCCGCACAGGATGCATGCATCTTCGGCTTCATCGCGCTCAAGGCTCACAAAACGTGGCTTCCCCGCACCAACCCGCTCCGCCATCTCCCGCACGACCTTCACGTTTGGCCATCGGGAGAGCATGAGCTCCATGATGATTTTCCGGAGCCATTTGATCTTCTCCGAGTTCGTGCGGACAGTCATGCCCCCCCGCACCGGGAAGTTGCATGCCGTGACGATACGGCTCCGCTTCCCGCGCACTACCTCAACGCTGCACAGTCGGCACACACCGTACGGCTCACAGTACTCGCTGTGGCACATGGTTGGGACCCACACGCCCGCTTTCTCGGCAGCCTTGAGGATCGTGGTGTCTTCGAGGACTTCAACAGCTTTACCATCAATATTAATCGTTACCATGGTTTTCTCGCTCGTTACTCGACGGAGATTGCATCAAATTTGCAGACATCATAACAAATACCGCACTTGTTACACTTCATCACGTCAATCGTGTGAGCCTGTTTCGTTTCACCGACAATAGCACCATCCGGACAGTTCTTCGCACACACGTGGCACCCGTGCCCCTTTTCAACGCAGGCTACCGGGTCGATCTTGTACTGAATCAGCTTCCGGCAGGCATGACCGGGGCACTTCTTGTCCTTCACATGCGCCTCGTATTCCTCGCGGAAATACTTTAGCGTAGTCAGCACGGGATTGGGCGCCGATCCGCCAAGCGCGCAGAGGGACGACTCGACTACCATGCTGGAGAGCTCCTCAAGAAGGATGAGGTCTTCCTCAGTCCCCTCTCCTACAGTGATTTTCTCGAGGATGTCGAGCATCCGCTTGGTACCTTCGCGGCACGGCACGCATTTGCCACACGACTCGGTCTGTGTGAATGAGAGGAAATACTTGGCCATATCGACCATGCAATTGTCTTCATCCGCCACAACCATACCTCCCGATCCCATCATCGAGCCGACCTTCGTGAGCTCCTCGTAGTCGACCGGCAGGTCGAGTAGACTCTCCGGGATGAAGCCACCCGAAGGACCGCCTGTCTGGACAGCCTTGAATTTCTTTCCATCTTTGATGCCGCCACCGATATCGAAGATGATCTTTCTCAGCGTGATCCCCATCGGCACTTCAATGAGGCCGGTGTTATTCACCTTGCCGGCGAGCGAGAACACTTTCGTTCCTTTGCTCCCGCCCCATGGATCAGCGGACACATCACCAGTTCCAACGCTGTTGAACCACTGCGCGCCCTTGAGAATAATCTGGGGGACATTTGCCCAGGTCTCGACATTGTTGAGGCAAGTCGGCATGTCCCACAATCCCCGCTCCACCATATGAACGTACTTTGCTCGAGGTTCTCCCGGCCGCCCCTCGATCGAAGCCATGAGGGCCGTCGACTCGCCGCAGACAAACGCTCCCGCACCCCGCGCAATCTTGATGTCGAAATTGAAATTCTTGTTGAAGATGTTTGTTCCCAGTAAACCATATTCCCTTGCCTGTTTCAAAGCGGTTTGTAGCCGCTCGAGGGCAATCGGGTACTCATTTCTGATGTAAACGTACCCATGGGAAGAACCGATTGCATATGCACCTATGAGCATTCCTTCAATCACCGCATGCGGATCGGATTCAATCGTGCTGCGATCCATGAATGCTCCCGGGTCTCCCTCATCCGCGTTGCAGATGACGTAATGTATGTCACCCGGCATGCGCTTACATGTTTCCCATTTGATGCCCGTGGGGAATCCTCCACCCCCTCGTCCGCGCAACCCCGATGCTTTGATCTCCTGAATGACATCATCAGGCGTCATAGTCGTGAGGACCTTCGCCAGTGCCTGGTATCCGCCGCGAGCGATGCTTTCATCGATGATCTCGGGATTGATGAGCCCCCGGTTGCGGAGAACAACGAGCGATTGATCTGCGAAGAACGGTATATCGGACATCTTCGGGATCGGCAATTTCTCCTTCGGGGGAGTATACATCAGTTCTTTGACCGGTCGCCCTTTGATGAAATGCTCTTCGACGAGGAAGGGGATATCCGTTTCTTTCAGGAGCTGATAGAATATGCCATCGGGCTGAACCACCATCAGCGGGCCAACTGCACAGAAACCGTTGCAGCCGGTCGTGACGACGCTGACCTCCTCCTGCAATCCCTTTTTCCTGATCTCGGTCTCCAGCTTGTCCTTGATCTTCATCGACTGGTTGGCGACACACCCCGTGCCCGCACACACCATCAAGTACGTTCTATACGCCATGTGAGCGTCTCCTTTGTTCCTGCAAAACCGTTAGTGTGTTCTCTCGCTGCCGACAGCAAGAGCGAATTCTTGCACAACCGAGCCGCGGAGCACGTGAGAGTCAAATATCTTTTTCACCTTTTCGGGCGTCAACTGCACGTATTTCACCGGCGCCAGCTCGCCCAGCACCTCGACCGTCATCATAGGCTCCTGGCTGCACAATCCAGCGCAACCGGAATTCGTGATTATGACGTCGTGAAGGTTTCGGGCTTCAATCTCGTTCATGACGGCGGTCAAGATTCCCCTTGCCCCCGCAGCAATGCCACAGGTGCCCATGTGCACGTTCATTCTGACCCGACCCGCCCCTTGCCGGAGCGTAACCTTGTAACGAGCAGCTTCCTGGATTTTTGCCAGGTCTTCTATTGATATCTTACCCATCGGTGATCTCCTCTTCTTTTAATACTGCTTGAGGATTTTTGATACCTTCGACGTAGGGACCTTCCCGTGCAAGTTCTTGCCAACGGTAACGACCGGGGCCAATCCGCAACAACCCAGGCATCGGACGGTCTCTATACTGAATTTCTTGTCAGCCGTGGTCTCCCCCTCCTTGATTTTCAGCTCCCGCTCTATTTGTTCCAGGATCTTCACCGCACCCTGGACGTGGCATGCAGTCCCCGTGCAGACAGAGATCGGGAATTTCCCTTTCGGCTTCAGGCTGAACGCCTTATAGAACGTGGCGAGGTTGTACGTCCGGCTCAGCGGTACCTGCAGGTATTCTGAGACGTACTCAATCACGTCCCGGGGCAGGTAATACAGCTCATTCTGGATGTCGAGCATAACCTGAATAATTGAGCTCGGTTCCTTGGGGTGCTTCTGAAGTATGGTATCGACAACCTGTGCGTCCATGGCTTCTCCTGTGACTTAGTGTGCGAGAGTTTCCTCTTCCTGGCCCAGGTACCCGCGTGTAACGTTGATCCCTTTGATGGAATTCAATGGGATACAGCCGAGTTCCTCACGAATTTCCCTTGAGTCGAAAATCATTTTGTTTCCATCGCGAATGTGTACATAACGGATATTGACCTCAGCACTCGAACAGAGCAATGAGGTGATGGTCTCAACCATATTGCCGAGCGGTTTTCTGTCGATGTGGCTGAGCTGGAACGTCGCCCTGACAGTTGTCCCTGCGTCGGGAGTGGATTGGACTTCCATCGAGCCGTTTGCGATGGCTGCCGCTTCCCGGAAGAGGGCCAGCCCTAACCCAACTTTGCGCGTCGTCCTGGAGGTGTAAAACGGATCAGCGACTTTCTCGACAATATCTCCACTCATTCCTTTCCCATCGTCTCCGATCTCAATAGTGAGGAGATCCTGAGCGGAGTTCTCATTCAGCGTGATGCTGATGTTATGGGCCCCCGCCATTATCGAGTTCTCAGCAATATCAAGAATGTGGAGTGAGAGATCTTCCATAGTCATGCTTCACAGACCAGGCGCCCATCCAGATTTCTGAACGCCTTTTGAATTTCCCGAAATGAAGGGTACTCGAGCAGATACTCGCTCGTGTTCTTTCCCAAATCCTCAAGATCGTGGGCATCCGAGTTTCTAATGAACGTGCTGTCTCCGTATGCGACAAACCGACGTCGGGCTTCCTCGTCTCCGATATTGGACGATAGCTCCAGTGCATCGAACTTCAACGTTTCCGGGATGAATCCTAATTGACTTATCACGCTGAAGCTCTGCCTGTCAATGTGCGAAGCGACCGCAACGCCCCGAAGCTTATGAATTGTATCGACGATCTCGTCGACAGCCAGATTGACAGCGCCGATAAGGAGTCTGTCCTGAAACCCTATCACTTCATCACTCTCATTCGAGACCACCTGCAACCCGAACGCCTCAGGATCATTCTTTCCTGCCAGGTGTTCGTAGACAATCGACTGAAGATTGAGCACCGGCGCAAGATCTTCAAAGATCGCCAGCACGTGAATCTCTTCCCTCGAACAGACCTCCATCCCTGGCAACACCGTCACATCACTTGCTTCAGCGGCCTTCATGACGGCAGCCACGTTTTCTGCAGAATTGTGGTCGCAGATGGCCAGTAGCATGATCCCCCGTTTCCCCGCCTGCGCTGCGATATTCCGTGGTGACATTCGAAGGTCGCCGCAGGGAGACAGGCACGTATGGATGTGCAAATCTGCCCTGAATCGACGCAGCATGGTCAGGAACGCCCCTCCAGCAGTGAATGGATTCTCCCAACTGTTTCAAACGCGGGAAGATTGCTGACGATGATTGCCACTTTTTCCTCTCGTGCCTTCCTCAGCGTGTCTTCAGAAGGCTGCCTCCCCTGCACAATGATGATCCCCGCAAGCTCCTTGAGCACCGCCACCGCGACGATGTTTACGTGCACCTGCATCGTGACCCATACATTTCCAGCCTTGCTGTTTGCAATCACGTCACTGAGAAGATCGCTTGCGTATCCCCCTGACACTTGTTCATCCATGCGATCTTCGCCACATTGAACAGCGAGATGGAGTCTCTCGACGATTTCTTTAAGCTTCATGAGTGTGCTTCCCGAGATTCGCGCGACCTTTTCGCGTGTGCTTCGTGACCACGTCCAGGAGGTTCGTGGACAGGGTTTCAAACGTCTTCATAGTGAGAAACACGCATTCATCAGCGTCAGCGTCACCTTTGACGACATCTTCGGCAAACGTAAGGCATGTCGGGGCGCCGCAAGCACCGCAGTCGATCTTCGGAAGCATATCATAGATCTGGTGACGGCGGTGCATTTTCTGAATCCCCCTGGAGATGTCCTCGTCAAGCGGATGCACCGGACTGGGCGAAATGGTACCGACGAGCGAAAAAAAGTTCTTTTGATACAGCTCGCGAATCTTCTCGCGATCCTGACAGGGCTCCGAACCATGCTTCTCAACCATCCGGAGCACTCTGCCTCTGGCGATATAGGGGTTTTCGACGGTCAGCGAGCCACCTACGCAGGCTGTCGGACAGGAATGGCATTCGATGTACTGAACGTCTTTGAGCTTTCCATTCTCGATTTCGTCGAACACCCTCATGACATCGGTCAATCCTGCAATGGCAATCGCATCTTCCGCCTTAAGGGAAGCGACCTGACCTCCGACAATCGGCCAACCAAGTCCAAGACCGCGGATTTCGGGTTTGCCATCCGTCAAGTCGGCACGAGCAAGCGCCCGGATGAGGTTGGGATAGATCTCGGAAATCGGAATAACCCCATCGAGGAAGGAGTGCTTTTTTCGGGGTGGATTCTTCAGGGCGATCATTTTCGACGGACACGGGGCCAGGTAGATCGCGCCGATTTCATGTTCCTGAAGTCCGAGTTCATGCATCTTGAGCCGTTTCACCTCCCGCGCCGCAATCTCCATAGGAGATTCAATGGGAATGAGATTGTCAAGAAGATTTGGATACCTCACCTGGATCAGACGGACGATCGTCGGGCAGAATGGAGAAATAAGCGGCCGAGGTGTGCTCTTCGAGTCAAGGTATTCCTGAATCGCGATGCTTACCGACTCGGAGGCGCACGCCACATCGTATGCATCATCAAAACCAATCGTTTTCAGTGCACTGAGGATTGCCGATGGCCGGACATCCTTGCCGAACTGAGAATAGAACACCGGTGACGGCAGGGCGATCGTATATTTGAATCCGGAGAAATCGCTGAACGTGCTGGTTTGGGGGATAAACGCGTGATTTGGACATACGCGGACGCATTCACCGCAATCAATGCATCGGTCACTGAGCAGCGTAGCTTTTCCACTTCGTACGCGGAGAGCCTGAGTCGGACATGCGTGCAGGCACTTCATGCGCCCCGCGCATTTCTCAGTATCAACCCGTATGGATCGAAATTCCGGTTTCATAGGCTCAGTTGATCCAAATCGTGATTTCTAACTTCGTCCCCTTGCCCAACGTTGACTCGATCTCGAATCTGTCCGCATTCTTCTTGATGTTCGGCAATCCCATGCCGGCTCCAAATCCGAGTTCACGCATTTCCGGGGTAGCCGTCGAATACCCTTCCTGCATCGCCAGCTCGACATCTGCAATTCCCGGCCCCCGGTCGTCCACGATAATTCTGATGGTTGTCGGCGTCAACTGTACCGATACAGTTGCGCGCTCTGCGTACATCACCACGTTCATCTCTGCCTCATACATCGCGATGGCCACTCGCCGGACGATCTCGGGTTGAACGCCGAGTTCCTTCAGCATGCTCTTGATTTCCGTGGACACCTTGCCTGCGTCGAAGAACTCCTTTCCTTCGATGACAAACGTCTGGAATACCGTTTGTCCGTTCTCGGCAGCCACTCATGCTCCCTCAATCGTTCGAAGAGAATTCATGGTCGGAGGTATTCCGGCCCGATACAGGATCCCGCACGCCTCATACATCGAGTACGCAGTACCCATCAGCGGAATTTTCTTCTCGTTTGCAACACTGATGACGGTTTTGTCGGGCTTCTTGCCCCTCACAAAAATAATCGCACTCAAATCGGCGATATGCGCAGTCTGGATCGTCTGCACTGTCACCAGTCCAGTGAGCAGCAGAGCTCCTGACCTGGTGAATGCCAGGACATCGCTCATAAGATCGGCAGCCCCGGCGAAGATCACCGTCCGATCGAGGAACTCGTCCCCGGAGAACACCTGACAGTCGAGCAATTTCTGCACATCCGACAGAACCATGGCGTGTCCTTTATTCCTTCAGTCGCGTAGATATCTCATTGATCAGCTTGTCGCCAAGCATCATCGACCGTCCCTCAGGTATACGCGTGGCCGGGCAATTACTCCAGCATTGTCCGCACCCGGTGCACTTCTCGGTGTCGACGTATCGGGCTTTCTTTCGAACCCGGATCTTGAAATTGCCGATGTAGCCAGAGACGCTATCGACTTCCGAGTAGGTCAGAAGCGTAATATCCTTCCGATGTCCGACCGACACCATCTTCGGCGTCAGGATGCAAGCTGCACAATCGAGCGTCGGGAAGGTTTTGTCGAACTGCCCCATCCTTCCGCCGATGGTTGGTTCCTTCTCGACCAGGTACACGTGGTGCCCCGCATTCGCGATTTCGAGAGCAGCCTGTATCCCTGCGATGCCCCCCCCAACGATGAGGGTGGCCTTGTTTACCGGCATACGGGTGATCTGAAGCGGCACCTGGAGGGCGACCCGGCGCACCGCAGCATTGATGAGTGCCATGGCTTTCCTGGTCGCCTGCTCTTTATCGTCGTGAACCCATGAACAGTGCTCCCGGATGTTCGCGATCTGCACAAGATACCGGTTCAACCCGGCCGACTCAGCGGCCATCCTGAAGGTCAGCTCATGCATCAGCGGAGAGCAGGCTGCGACGACGACCCTATTAACGCCGAGGTTCTTGATATCCTGCTTGATCAAGTCCTGGCCTGGATCGGAGCACATGAATTTATAGTCGCGGGCGATGACCACATTCGGCTGTTTCGCAATGAAGTCCCGCACCTCCGAAACGTTCACTGTGGCGGAGATATTGACACCGCAGTGGCAAATATAAACGCCGATTTTCACCTGGCCGTTGCCGTTGGTTGGCTTCGCACTTTCATGCATAGTGAGCCTCCGATAACGAAGTAATCTTCTTGCCCAGAGGAATGAACGAAGAATCGAGTCCAAGACTTTTGGCCGGGAGACCGAACGCGATTCCGAGCAATTGTGTGAAATAGAGAATGGGAACGTTGAACTTTGTTCCGAACGTCTTGTTGATCTTCCCCTGATATCCCTCAAGATTGAAGTGACACAGGGGGCATGTCGTCACGATAACCTCAGCCCCGTTTTCGGTTGCACACTCCAGAAGTTCCTTGTTCAGTTTCAGGGCAGTGTCCTCGAAGGTTGTCATGAGCATGCCGCCGCAACATCGGACCTTCATCGGAAAATATACGGACTCACCGCCACAGGCATCGAACATCCTGTCGAGCAACATTGGATTTTCCCGATCATCGAACGTCTTGTCCGGGCGGACAATCTGGCATCCGTAGTACGGGGCTATCTTGAGGCCGTCCAGGTTTTGCTGCACTTTTGCCCGAATCGCCTCGATTCCAATATCATTCATCAGGACGTCGACGGGGTGACGCACCTTGGTTGTTTTCTCGTATTTCAACCCACCTTCCGCCAGCGCTTCATTGACATCCCGATGCATCTCCGGTATCTCGTGCAGGATTCGATTCGTCTTGAGGAGAACCGTGAAACAAGAGCTGCAGGGGGCAAGGATGTCGAGGCCCATCATCTCAGCGAGCGCCAGATTCCTGGCCGAGACTGCGAGCGATACGGTCTCTTTAACCGACATGTACATTGTCGCACCGCAACAATTCCAGTCTTCGATTTCAATCAGTTCCTGCCCGAGCGCCTTGAACACTTCCCTCACCGATTCATCGTAGCCTCGCTGCGTTTTCTCGAGACTGCAGCCGGGATAATACGCGTATTTCACGGTCACTCTCCTTTTCTTGATTCAAGTTTCTTTTCGCCGAGCCCCCTGTAGCCAACATACTCGGGTGAGTACTCAAGCTTCTCGGGCACGTGCCGCATTTCAATTTCCTGAGCTTTCTTGATAATGCGTGCCAGCGATTGGTGAGCTTTGATCCGCTTCGGGAAGAGGGCAAGTCGCTTGGTCTTAAGCATCTTGATCCCGAGAGGGATATAGCCGAAGAGTTTGAATACGCCGGTCCTCATGTAGTACAAGGCAATCACGGACCCCTCATGGAGGCGGCCAAAGTTCTTGAGGCAGCCGATGAACAGCTTTGCCATCAATTGAACCTGCGGCGCCTTTGATTTCAGGTTTTTCTCCATCTCCGTCCGCTTCAAGGCATAGATGAGATCTGTGATCTTGATGCCCGACGGACAACGAGTAGTGCACGCGTAGCAGGACGCACAAATCCATATGGAGCGACTGTTCATAATTGTTTCCAGCTCACCAGCGCGGAACAATGCAATCAACTGGCGGGGTGAGATATCCATCGCGTAGCTCACAGGGCACGAGCCGGTGCATGTGCCACACTGTATGCAACGCTTGATTCGCTCACCCGCCGGGACAGCTTCGACGTGTTTCAGGAAGAGCTGTCTCAGCTCCGCTTCGCTCCGCGTCATCAGTCCAGGTAATTGATTTGAAGTGTGTGCCATACGTGCTCCGTCGTCGTCAAATGGTGACCAGGTGATCGATGACCTGCCACTCTCCGGTGCAAACTGGTGAGTTTGTTTCATTCTGGTGTACATCAGTACAGATAAGATCGACAAGCTTCGGTATCGCTTTCGAGACTTCTTCAGTGCAAGCATCCCGAAATGTGGTGATGTCAGCTACCTCAATACCATACACCGTCAGTTTTTTGGGAAGGGACGCTCCCAGGAATTTCGCCAAGGCGAGCACCTGACCGAGATCAATTTGATGTGACGAAGTGAGTTTTAAAGGTTCTTGATCAGGTGACTGGACGAATCGATACAGAGTTCCCGCAGGTTGGTTTCCTGATGTGATGGCGTCCACGATGATGCATTCTCTATATCCGACTACATAGTCCAGCAATTCGAGCCCCCCTACCGCAAGCTCCTCAAATGTTATAGAAGTGCCTTGGAGACGTTCTTTTAACTCCTGGACAACCCTGATTCCCACACCATCGTCAGAGAGAAATTCATTCCCCAGCCCGATGATCGTACAGGGTCTCAAGTGAGAAGGAGGGTCTTGAATAGTCACAGGGGACATGCCTATTTTGTTTGAGCAATAGCCTGCAGGAGCCAGGAGAAATCGGCTGTGAGCTCGGAGCGCCAGCTTGTGAGCAATTCACTTCCGATTTCAGTGTACAGACCGACGATCTTCTGGACGACTTTCTCCCCGCTTTCCGTCAGAACCACCTGCTCTTTGCGGCGGTCATCGGCATCGAGTGTCCGCGTAACTAACTCCCGATCCTCAAGGTCCTTCAGGATCTTTGACGCGCGTGTGGAACTCACGTTGATGAGCTCACTGAGGCGTTTCACTGAAGGGGGGTGATCGGAGAAGAGTACACTGAGACAATGCATCTCGTCGACAGCAAGTTCTGCGCGCGACGAAACGTACTTATCAATTCCACGGCAACGACGCGTCAGCCGAAGAAGATCAACTCCAAATCTTGGCTCGGTAGAATACATGCTGGAAGTAGTCGTGACACACAAATCCGTCTACTATAGGCAAATATTGTGCAAACGAAACTATTGTGGAATTATCTCCGAATTTCACGTTTCTCATATTTGGTCCTGGTGAAAAACGACACACTCGCTTAAGAATTCAACATTTCCATATGTGCTCTAAAAACCGTACAGGCATTCCCGCATCGTGGAATTTCTTCCTTGGAGGATGACCTTTCTGACCACGCCCATGAAATGATATTGCCTGAGAGGACTGGGGATGAACCGGTTTGACTCATTGCGCAAAAAGCAAAACCGAAGTAGATCACTTACTCCGGAAGTTGCATTCTCAATTCTCTGAATCAGCAGGACCGTCTCAAATCTGCTTTTGCATCAGTTCCGAGAAACAACTCAGGTTAGCAATTCTCATTTCATGGATCAGACGCCGGGAATCCGAAATGTAATTTGTAAAGGTCACCCCTTTTCGTCATATTATTAATGTACGTATGACGGACCGCATGCACAGAACTCCCCCACTGTCGCGTGCACGCGAATATATTGTTGCGCAATCGGTATGAGCATCTTCCCGTGAAAACAATTCAGTCCCAACTGATCCTCGCCTTTTCTATCGCGATTCTCGTCCCGGCATTCGTCACGGGCTATGTCGGCATGCGGATTATCTCCGACCAGGTGATCACCCGTGCAGAGACGAAGACCATCTCGGATCTCAACTCAGCGCGTGAGATTTACCGTAACAAGATCTCTGAGATTCACAGCGTCACGCGTCTCACCGCCGTCCGCAAGCTCGTCCGCACAGGCGTGATCAACCGGGATCACAACTTCTTGAGCAAGGATTTTGAAGGGATCATCCGTCGGGAGAAGTTGGACATCCTCACCATCACAGACAGTCGCGGCACCGTGATTGCCAGAGGGCGCAACCCAGCCCTCTACGGTGACAATATTCTCGAAATCGGATTTATTGAGCGGGTGATACGAACTCGACAACCGGTAACTGGTACCGACGTGCTTTCGCGCGAGATGCTCGAGAAAGCTTCGCCCGAGCTTGCGGCAATGGCGCGTATGGATATCATTCCTACGCCAAAAGCCAAAGAGCGGAAAGACCATGAAGAAACCTCTGGTATGCTGATGGCCTCCGCTGTCCCCGTGTTCGATGACAATGACCATTTCCTGGGAGCACTCATCGGAGGAGTACTCCTGAACAGGAATTTTGAGATTGTTGACAAGATCAAGGAAGTCGTTCACGAAGGACAAATCTACCAGGGGAAGGAAATTGGCACTGCGACAATCTTCCAGGGAGACCTTCGGATATCGACAAACGTGAAGAATGCCGATGGCACCCGCGCGATCGGAACACTCGTCTCAAGCGAAGTCTATGACGCCGTGCTGCGGGAGGGGAGACGATGGGTCGGTGAAGCGTTTGTCGTAAACGCTACCTATATCACTGCGTACGAGCCGATTCG
>Ga0187866_1001194_pt1 | contig 25743 bp, 47 predicted proteins | sample June2016WEW_11_1_3_FD_133013 | JGI IMG/M metagenome (GOLD analysis project Ga0187866, IMG submission 133013) | Peatland microbial communities from SPRUCE experiment site at the Marcell Experimental Forest, Minnesota, USA - June2016WEW_11_150 | ecosystem: Environmental > Terrestrial > Soil >...
AGACACAGGCCAACAGAAGACGACAGAGAAGAGAGGAGCCGCTAGTCGGTCGACTCTCCGCGCTCAGGGGCCTGCTCACGTCGGTCTTCCTCATGCTTGGGCAGATCGTCGGTCGCGTCATGCTCAGGAATCTTGACCGTAGAACCTTCTTCCGCAAGCATACCCGCGAAACAGTCACCACATAGACCCGCCTCACCTGCCACGATCAGGCGCTCGGCCTCTGCCTCTGACTTGGCCCTAGCGTAAATCTTGGTCGCTGTCCAGTTGCAGCCTCCGCAGTGGTCGCTTATGTGCTCATTGTCTGGATACTTGGCCTTAAGCTCCTCCGTATCAAATTGGAAGACCTTAACGGGTCTAGCGTCGGCGTGTATCAGGTGCGCGTTTCGTGGGTCGTTCTCATCGGCGTTGGCTTTAATCAGACGGCCATCAGGAAGCATACGCTCAACGTTTAGGCTGTTACACCTGCCACATTCTAAGCCACGGGTAACACTTCGAGAGGCTAACTCTTTGGCACTTCCAGCCCAACCGCAATCAGGACAAACATACAATTCTTTCTTTGGCATTCCATCACCCCCTTTATGCAGGGCCATAGGTCTCGGCCGCAGCAGTTTCGATATACGCGCGCAGCTCTCTAAGTTTCTTCAAGTATTCGAGCGCCACGCCGTCCTTAGTCGGCAGACTTTGGGAGAGCATGGCCATAACGTCAAACTCGCATTCCCAAGCCTTAACAAACTCTTCGCGTGTTTTTGCGTTTACCATCTTTCTTTTAACTCCTTACAGTAGACGACATAGAAACGGGTCGAAAGAAGCTTAAAAACGTTATTCCGCACTTGTTCAACACGTAGACGACAGAAAAAAGGGGAATTCTCAGGCCGCACGTGCGCGCCTATGCAGCCAAACCGCAGCGTCCAGCCCTAGCGCCAAAAACGGCAAGAGCTGTATTATGAACAGCACGTCAAAGCCTCCTTATCGGATATACCACACGCGCGCGTTAGCCTGTGCGTGGATCGCCGCGCCGATATACAGTTTTCCAACTTGCTCAAGAACCACGGGATCGGCTTCGAGGATCTTGAGGACGACGTAGTACCGCTTAACAGTGAGTTTTTCCTCTTCGGTTAACTTATGCTCCATGCTTCTCAAACCTCCTCAACAAAACATATCTTAAGCCTTACGATATAAACGTTGCCTGCCAACTGTACAACAAGAAAACAGGGAAAAAAGAGGGGCTTAAGGCAGTTTACCCTTAAGCAGCTCTGCGGCCAGTGGGCTTGATTGCCCCTTTAGCCATGTTCTTATTTTAGGTTCTGCGGTCTTCGGGTCGATCAGAAGCGTAGCGCCGCTTATGGTGCTGAGGCTTTGCGGTACTCTGTCCGTCTTGCCTTCGGGCGTGGCTCTGTGTTCCCCGTGCTCGCTTGTCCAGCTTTGCGCCATCGCTAGGCCGTACTGTGTCTTTGGCTCTTTCTCGTATTGTTCGATCACTTGCCCCATAACCTTCTCACCGAGGCCGTAGGCCATGCAGAGCGCGCCGTTTATCATAGTTGCCTTTCTAGCCGACAGAGAAACCTGTTTCGTATGATCTACGCGGGCCTCTAAATCCTTAAGGTGCGCTCTGGCGTTTGTTATGGCCGCCTGCAATCGTGGAAACAATTCGTTAAGCTTCTTGATTCTTAAAATCCGTTCATAGTCTGAGGGTATGCCGAAGCGTGAGACACCAGAAACACCAAGCCACGACAACGGGTTAAAACACATCTCGACACGTGCGAAGACTCCGACACGTACCGCGAAGCGCGTGCTTAAGTCGCCTGCGTCGATCTGGTAGCCTGTTTTGATTCCTGCAAAGCCCTGATCCGTCAGGAAGGTCTCGCCGTGTAGGTTGGTTTGTGGTGCGATGGCTGCTGTGGGGCCTAGAATCTTGGCTGCCGTCTCGTAGACTTTGCGCGGTTCAATAAGCAGGTGCTTCATAGTGGCCACTGCGAGAACGTCATTAGCCGACATAATAAATTGAAGGGGGCGCTCCTGGGGGGCGTGGCGTAAAAGTTCATATTGGCAGTCTTCTCTTTCGGGGCCGGCTGCTGTTATTGTGTCGTCTATTTTGCGGCCGTAGACCAGGCGCAGGTAAGACCAGACCGCGCGGCCGGCCCATTCGTTAATTTTTACCTTGCGGCCTTCTTCCGTTTCGATTATGTGAGGTTCGGCGAGCTTTCCGATTAATACGCTTGATTGTTTCATCATTTGCTTTTTCGCCTCCTGGGACATTATAGACGACATAGAAAAAGGCAATAGCTCCTTATTAAGTTACTGTGTCGTCTGTACTACAAAAAAACAACACAAAAAAGGAGGGATTAAGGGTTTTTAACCGTGTCGCTCCGTGTCTCCACTGCCGCGCTCAACCGTTATAGGCTCCATTTCATAGTGGTAGCCTTCCGCGCGTCGTTCCTGTGACATGCCCACGTTTAGCATGTGTGTTATTTTGGCGGCCTCTTCCTTGGTCTTATCAGAGTAGATAAGGCTCCACGCAAACTTTCCCTTATATTCTAAAACGCGAAACTTTGGCGCCGTGTCGAGTTGCCAGTCTAAACCATGCTCCTTAAACGTGCTGTCAAGTTCCCGCATGAGGTCGTCTAACTTTCTTCGCTGCTCTTTTTTAAGGTTCTCGTACCGGCTCATTCCAAACAAAACACGGCCAAGGGTACAGGCAACCTCTCGCTTGAGGTCGGCGTAGTTTGTTGTTTTTACGCTACTTTTTGCCATGGTGCTTCATACACTCCTAGCAGAATTTTAGCGGCTGTTTCTGCGTCGGCTTCCTTCTTGAATGTTAGGTCTAGGTGTCCGTTTTTGTAGAGTCTGAAAGCTTCTAAGTCGCCGACGTTGTAAATGTAGCCTCTTACCTGGTTGAATGGGTGCGTGGAGTCTCTGAACCTTTCGATCACCTGGCCTATGCTTGGATAGCCGAGCGTACATTTAGAGAGGGGTATGTTTTCTTTGTGGGCTTTTAAGAGTACCTGGAAGGCTTGGAGATAGGCATAATATGACTGGTCGATCCAATCGTAAGACCAATGTATGTGAAGGAGTAGCCGTTTGCCCTTTACTAGATCCGGCACTGTGGCCTTTTGGTCGAATTCTTTGTATGGAATTATTCGTCGGGCTACGTTCATAAGTTGACGATAGGCTTCTGTGTCGGCTTCCGTTATGTAGGGCTGTCTTATGGTTTCTTCTATGGTCGCGGTGCTGAAGCCTTCGACTTTCCAGATGAGATTTTTAAGGATCTCTTCGTTAACCGTTACGTTGTGGATGTCGTGTTTGGCTAGAATCTGTTTAACGGCCAAGTGTACCAGGTCGCTTTTTGCTTCGTTGATTATCGCCGTGAGTTTGTAGTCGTAGACTAGGGAGCCGTCGCCATGTAGCTCTTCTGTCCAGGGCTTGTTTAGGTCTAGCATTTCTTTAGCGGCCGCCGTTAGTTTTGTCCAACATTCGTTTAAATCCATTCGTTGAACCTTCTTACATAAAATCGTGAGGAGAGAATCTTTTAAACGTTATTGCTAACGTGGAAACGTGGGCGCTGCCGGATTTGCCGCAAGCTAGAGGCCCACGGGAACCGGCATCTTCTACCCAGGTTGACTGTAGCTGTGCTTTTTTCGTCCGACATGCGCGCCGTCGGATCAACCCCCTTACACCAAGCGCCCAAAAGGCTAAACTATTCCTTGAGGTTTAAACGTTTTGGCTATCGTGTAGAACATGAATACAGCCGCTTAACGTCTGGTTAGGGCCTCGTCGACGTCGGGGTTAGAGACGCTGAACGTCTGAAAAAGGATCTCCTGGTAGCAGCGGCAGAGACGTTCAACGTATGCTCAGAAAGTCGATTTTTTGGATCTAAAATGCGGCTACCGATTAACGTCTACTTGCGGCGCACGTGGCGCCACGGCCGCAGCCGTTTAACGTCTGCTGTTCCTGGAGATCCTGCGCTGGAGTCCGGGCTTTTTTGACGTTTAACGGCGTTTGTTTCGGGGATCTTCATTTTCCCGACCACTTTCCGACAACAGGTTTAATACGACGTCGCGGAGTGTTTCCCTTACGGCTGCTTTAATGATGGCTTGTATTTGTTCTAAGTGTGTTTGTAGGAGTTGCTCAAGGCTGCCGTGTTCTTGATAGAAGTTGGCCAGGAACCTTACGGTGTCGGAGTGTCCTTTTCCTCCTATGCGAAAGTTATTCTTTCGGATCGCGTCTAGCTTTTTCTCAAGTTCATCGTCTATTTCGATTCGTAAGCTTTCGATTGCCCCCTTTTTCTTTTTAGCGCGCGCGCTACCCTTTTGCTTCTGTCATCCTGATGTTTAAATGGGCAATCAGGAGGATAATTTGGTGAACATTTCCAACATAAAGCCCAAAATTTGCGTTCTGGTTCTGGACATTTTTCTAACTTGACCACCGCTAAAACTTGTCTCTTAACCAAATAATCACCTTAGATCGGTAAATGGAAGTGCAGAAGCGGTATGACAACGGCGTTCCAGAAGGCTTCGGTGTAGATTATTCTTCCGGCTATGGATGAGGCCAAGATTATGACGGAACATTCAGATAGGCTAAGTCTCAAGTTTCATTTCACCATTGAAGGGAGAAAGGGGCAGAACGCGCCTTAGCTGACACCCAGAGAACTGGTGTGGGGATATGGAGACTATCGAGTTACGCCATTTTCGCCCGATCAGCGCGTTCTACCACGTCCACATTAAACAGTGAATGTTCAGTCTTAAAAAGACATATAGAGGACTGTTCTAGGCTGCAAAACTATTCTCGGAATCCTCGGTCTCTTCGGAAGGAACCAGGTGTCGATGTACGAATGAAACAAAGCCGCAGGCCAGGCAGGTTTTCTTGTAGTGGACTTCCGCGCCACATTTGCAGCAGGTGCTCTCTACCTCTTCGAGTCGGGCCTTGCCACCACATAAGCTACACGTTTCGCTCATGTGTTTATCGACGGCAGCATTGAGAAGTATTTTCTTCTTCTCTTCCTCGGATTCGGGCTTAGACATCCTCATCGTCGCTCCATTTGGTGTTATACTTCGGCTCTTTCGGTTTAAACTCGGCTCCACAATCGGTACAGACCCAACTGTCCATTACCCGGTTAACCTGTCGATGAGCGCAGTGTTCAGGGTCTTTTCTCGGCATTTTTGTCACCTGCCTTTTGTGTGCGCTTAACTAGCTTCATCTAAGGGTTCACCATAATACAATTTTAGCGTTAACTCAAGTCTACATGGATCACAGAGAGATCTTAGGCATCCCTCTTTCTTTACGGCCTCTTCAAGTTTAGCCGGGTCATTCCTCTGTTTAACTTGCTCCTTCTGTTCTGGCGACATGCTTGTTTCCCAGGGTTGCCACAGTATCGCCACCTGTCGAGCATACTCATCCACACTAGACACGTACCACCAATGACCGCACCGAACGCACACCACTTTAACTAACGCGCTAGGCTTATCATTGGAGTAAACGCGGTTTTGGTTGCCGCCAGAGCCATGCCCCATGTAAACTCGCCATGTAGTGAAAAGGCTGTGCCTATTATTTAAAGCCGTATAGAAGTATGTTCTATGGTTGATTGTGCTCGAGGCTTTGGGGAATGATGGGAAAATGATGGAAAAAATTCTCTCGAGGGCGTCGGAAGTGAGTTAATCTTGCGTGTGGTTTTTTTGGTTGTCCAGGATTTCTTTTTGGGTCTCTAAGATTTGTTTGAGAATGGGTACGGCTTCTTGGAATAGTTTTGTGGCTTCCCAGAAGAGACCTATGAGTTCCCGGTACTCCTTACTCGTGAGGAAGGCGACGAGTTGTTTGAGGAATCCGGAGAGGTTTTGAACGTCTTTGTTTTTCATTATTTTTGGGACAACAACTTTCCAGGTGAACGCGCCTCCGATTATGCTGCCTAGAAGGAACCCGATGGCGACGTTTGTTAAGGATGCAAACCACTGTATAACCGGTTCTATGAGACTCGTTTTTGTCCGGTTCTCCTTTAGGGGGGAAGCCAGGAGCCGATGTTACAGGGACACTGTGGGCCTATTGTGAAGTAGCTGTCTCTTTGTTTTCGTTGTCTTGCCGCGTTCCAGGATACGCACCGAAAGTGGTAGCTTGAGCCTTTGTTTAGGCTGAATTGGGCATTACCGTTTACGTCGCACGTGGCAGATCCGACATATTCTTCCCAATGAAAAATCCAGAAAGACTTCTCGATAAAAACGTCGATGTGAGTGAAGGGCGCCGGCGTATGATCGGCAAAGGTGACGTTATAATTGACTGTGCAGTTTCCCATCTATAGCACACCAGACACCACTAAGCCCCAAAAACTAATAAGACTTATGGGTTTGGATTTCCGCAGTCGGGACAACAGGGATGGATGAAGGCATTATAACGTTTACTACACCGCGAACAGCGTATGAAGTTGGGCATCTTAGCAGATTTACTCATGTTGAGGTTCGCTCTTTTACGAATAGGCGTGTGTCGGCGTCTTTGAGGATTAGTGTGTCGTCTTGTTTCGCGCGATTCTTTAGCCAGGTTATCCTTTTCCATGCTCTTTGTTTGTCGTCTGCGAACACGGCCAGTATCCAGTCAAACTCCGGAAACCAACAGGGGTAAAGCTTCCAGGAGAAGGTACTGTCTTTTTCAGCTATGCCGGTGCAGATCTTTTCGAGAGGTTCTCGAATGTCGTCTCCTTTGAAGGCTATGCAGCCAACGAAACACGGCCTCTTATACCCGGTTACCTGTGGCTCTACTGCTTTGGCCAATTTCTTAATTGCCTCATCTGCCTTTTCGTTCTCTCCTTTGTCTAGTAGTTCGTTTATCGTTTTAACCTCCTTTTCACGTGGTTTTAGGATCTCGTCTAGGGGCAAGTGTCTTTCAATGCCCTCATTCTTTTCGTCAAAAACAAGGTCGACATACTCTTCTTTCTTGTTTAAGGCCCACTTCTTGAGCGCGTACACGAGCCGGTCGGCGTGATCCCACAGGAGCGCGCGGATCTTCAGGTCTTCCTCGACAGTTACCTCTTTTTGAATCTTGAAGTGGAAGCCGACTCCGCTAGGTGACACGGTAACTTCTACCGGAATCGCCCTGACGTCTTCTAGGGGAAGGGAGCAAACCGTGGATACGGCATACGGCCACGAGAAGGCTACACGGAGAAGATGAAGTAGACTTGCACGGTCTAAGTCTACGCTGATCTGTTTAACCCTTTGAGGTTTAGGCAGTGGACAGTTCCGTGTGTAGGCAGATTTACAGATCTCCGTGCAATGGTCATACCAACAAGAACGATGATTAGGCTTAACCATCTACGCTACCAAACCTCACTCCCTGGTGCGCCTTAGCGCGTGCTTGTTCTTCCTGGAGAAGTTGATTAAACAAGTCCTGCGCTATGGCTGTTAGTTTCGCGTCTTCCTCTTGGGTTAATCCTTTTTCTTTACACACGTAATCATCCATCAGTAGAGCGCATTTGAGCGCGATTCTCGTAGCTCTAGCGTCTATCCCCTGAACAATGGCCCTATAACGGAAGTCTCGCATTAGCCTAAGAGCTGCCGTTAACTGTTTTTCCCACTCGGCTTGTTCACTCATTCGTCTTTCCACTCTGATTCTGCGAATAACTCTAAAAATGCGCGTCTCTTCTGGTTATCATTGTCAGGAAGAAGATTGTCAAGCATATTACAAGCGTTTCGTCCTTCAGTTTTTAATAGTACCTTATGAAGAATTTCGTGAGTTAGATACCAAGCGACTTGAGCCTCAATCACGGGATAATGTTGTTGCGGAATTCGGTAGAAATATATGCTCTCATCAGCAAGGTCGACGACGACGCAAGCGCACACAGGATAACCGTCAGTATGTACCGCGCTATAATCCAACAGATGTATCTCTGACCCATAAACGCCACTAGGTTCAAAATGTACACATCTATTAATTTCGCGGTTTACTGGAAAATTATCGCTCAGGGGAAGACCAGAAAACAAAGGGTAATGTCTGACATGATAACGTGAAAACAACTGAACAACTTTACTGACCTTCATCTCTTAACCTTCTCGTCTAAAACCTCAACTAACATTTTGTGGCACTTATCTGAGCACGTGAAAGATCTTCCGGAAGTGTAGGGCAGACGACACACTAAACACACACGCAATGAACGATCATACGGATAAGGTATGTCGAAGGCTTTGATTATCTCGGCCGCCGCCAGTTCCCAACAGTTCACTTTCACTCGCCTCTAAGAATTTTTCTCACTTTCGCTTCAACAGTGTTTCTATCTGGTGACTCACCCACATTATATTTAACCAATCGGAGTTTACCATATTGCTTGAGTTTTTCTCTACGCCCTCTAACGCTACCGCCCGCAATTCGACTTGTCGTAATTTCTATGAGCTTCAACTTTCCATCTTTAATAGCTACAATATCGACTTTGCTTCCATTCGGTAAAATAACTTCTTCACCGACTATCCATCCTTCTTGATGGCATACTTCTGTCGCTATTCCTTTGACATAAGAGTGCTCTGCGGGTTCATGTCCTCTTATAAAACTCATCTTTCTATTCGCCTCTCTCTGCCCGTAATCCTAACCTAGTGAGCAGTGCGACGTCAGAGAGTTGCCACCATAAGGCCGGTACTTCATATTCGTTGTATTTACGGAGCTGTGCGTAGTCGAAATCGAACAATTCTAGCCGTAACGTGACTGTTTTTTTGGTTTGGAATCTTGGTTCGGCTTTGACGACGCGGTGATCTTTGACGTCGTAGTTTACGGCTGATTCCCATTGTACGCCCCACTGCCACATGCTTTGGCCGCTTATTTTGCGTCCTTCGTAGGGTGCGCGTGCCATTTCTGATTGGAGGAGGGGTACGGCGTAGCCGGGTTTTGTTTTGCCTTCCGGCGTTAGTGTTGGCGACGCTACCCAGAGGCGTAAGAGTTTGTTGGCCAATCGTTTAACGGTGTCCTGCACTTTTTCGTTGCGTTGGCATTCGCCTTCTAGGTGTGCTTCTAGGTGTCGTTCGGCGCCTGGGCTTGTGTAGGCGTAGTAGATCACGTAGACGAAGCTTTTCCAGGGACGCGGTAATTCTTCGAGGATAAGGTCTATCCAGTAGTGGAGTTGTCGGTAGCGTCTTCTTACTAGGCTGATCCAGCGTCGCATTGTCTCGTGTGGTGTTGGGAACCGGATGCGCCATTCTCGTTGTCGGGCGAGGGTGTTGGTTTCGTCTAGTTCTTGGCTTATGACGGCCATGCCGTCTTGAACGGCATCGACGTTCTTTCTTATACGCTCGGCACGTGCTATGTTTTGGTTTAGTGTTCCAGCTTTTTCGAGTGCGCGGATCTCGCGTTTCCAGTCGCGGAGTTGTTCAAGCCATAAACGGGTTTGCCAGTCGGCGCGCCTTACCCTGTACCAATGAAACCAATAAGTCCAGATACCGGTGAGCTGCGGCCGGGTTTTCATTTGTTGGAGGAAGTAGTCCATACGCTGTTCGGCGCGTTGAACGACGTCTTTTTTAGCTGCTTCCATCCAAGCCACTTGATTTTACTCCTCTAATGCGAATCTTTTTTCTCCCTCGCCCTGTGGTCTATCCAATTCTCAATAGCATCTACTACCGCTTCCACTTCCGCACTCCTTGAGGGGTGTAAGCCATGTTCTTTCTTTTTTGCACTTTTACATACCGAACATAAGATTTCGGATGGCGCTATCATATTGCCGCAATTTGCACAGTGTTTATGATTTTCCATCGCGTTTTACCTCATTATTTCGGCTATTTCGGCCGTGATTTGTTGCCATTGTTTGTTTTTGAGATCATAGAGCCAAACTTTCATTCCTAATTGTGGGAACATCCAGGCTAGATAGTTAGTCATACCGACATTGGCGCGTAAAATGTCTTCTGAAAAAAACTGTCCCAGGTACTCAAAGGTTCCTTCTTCACCGATTCCTAACTCCTTGCATGTGACACATTTGGAGTCTACGGAAGCCGATGTTATCCTTCTTGTCATGGGGTCGACGTGGAGCGTGAGGGGGTGCGCTCTGCAAATCATAGGTCTTTTCTCGTATATTCGGCACAGGTTCTTCTGGCTGAGGTGGGGGCAGCGTTCGACGTTGAGTTGATACGATTTTACGTCTGGACGTGGCCGGCTTCTTCCCTTCATGCCGATAGCCCAACAGGGCGAAACCGTGCTGGGAGGAAATAGGTTGACTTCGTGTTTCATTAGGAATAGGCCGATGTGGCAGCCGTGAGCCTTGGTGATTAGGTTTTTGCAGCAGACCCCACAACGACGACACGAAAACAAGTTATCCCTCACCGTGTACTCTAACAATTTTTACTAATGCCACTTTCCAGAATGCTCGTGTGCCTGTGGCTAGTATTTCGTCGTATTTTGCTTGAGCATCTTCCTTGTAGGGAAACTCCTTGACAGCCACATTTTTCTCGGTTAACCAAACTATAATGATGTGTGGGTCGTATTTCTTCTCAGAGCCATTTGGGGTTTCCTCTAGTTTTTGGACTAACGCCTTTACGTGTTGTTGCAGTATGATGTCACTGCCAATGGCTAAACCTAACGTTGAGAAGAGGGGCAATAGCACTATGGCCGGGTGTCTCGGTCGTAGTTTAACGATTTTTAGTTTTCCTTCTACCTGGTACTGGACTTCTACGGTTCCATCCTTGAACATGACTAGGCTGAACATAACTTCATCAGTCAAACTTACACTCTCCTAGCTCGTGTCGGAGACCACAACGTGAGCAAATTGGCCATTCAAGTATTCCATCGGCTACGAGAGCATCCATAAGTTTCTTGCATTTCTGGAAACGCGCTTCTTTGAAAGTGAATGGGTATCGAAGGAGTAGCCAAACTAAATCTAGCTTCCATAAGACTCGTGTTAGGGTAAGGCGAATAGTCATGTTTGTTTAGCCTTCCTCATTTTTTTCTGTTCTGTTCTTCTGCATCTACCAAGCATTTGCCTGAAATCGTTGCCAAGAAATTTATACCTAAACTCGAAAGTTATTTCTTTGGTCGGGTTATCTAAAGCGTCAGTAATCACACCAAAACAGCTACTAACTTCTTCTTCGCTATTCATAAAAACCGCGTCTTTACAGCGAGCTGCAATCTCCCTCACAAGGAGTTTACGTTCTCGCTCCGTCACCTTCATTTTGTTGTCTCCTTCCTCACTCTTACAGAAGATCCGCAGGAGAGGCACTCTAGGACGACGTATTTTTTGTGCTTGAAGGTTTCGTCATTGGTATAAATCATGAGTTCAAGCTTGCCGTCTCTGTAACAATCAGGACACAGGGGCATTGTTTGACATCTTCTTTTTGATGTATTCGTGGCCTTCTTGTGTGAGGGTGAAGGGTTTTCCTCTTTTTTCCAGGGGCACATCTTCTACGAGGCCCATGTGTCTTAGCTGAGATACCGTGCAGCGTACCGTGACGAGGGGCATGTTTAGTTTTTCGCTTAGTTCTTGGCTGCTAAACTTGCCTTCGAGAAGCTGCTTGAGGACTTTTTCGATAGCTGTGTCTGTCATGCTACTGCCATCCTAGAATTATAACGATGAGGCACACGATTGCAAAAGGAACGCTGAGCAATAATCCTCTGATCGCGTCAGATTTGCCCGTGTACCGTTTTGCCAGGAACTCGCCGAGCAGAAAACTTACCATGCCGACAGGAATACCGAATACCAGATATAGCCAATTCATCCTTTTCACTGCCTATAGGTATGGATTATTGAGGCTTATAGGACTTTTAAACGTTTTTGTTAGCAGGTAGAACATAGAGACTGAAAAAAAGGGTGAGAAGAGAGAGATTGGTGAAAGTGTTCTGGTTTTATTGTACCATCCACATTGTCCAGGTGTAGTTTCCAGGGATGGTGTATGTTATCCAGAACGTGATTAGGTTTTGGTTTATTCCAGGGCTTATGTTGAAGTAGCCGCAGAGTGGAACAATGTGGATTAGGATGGAGTTGCTAGTTGTAGAGTTAGCGGTGGTTTTGGAGATTGCGTAATTGCCGTTGGAGAGATTAACGTCTGAGCCTGAAGTGGCTGTAGCTCCGTTTGGTTCGGTGAAGTTAATGTATAGGCCGCTTGTTGTTACTTGGTAAGGGTTTGGGTTGGTTACGTTGATGTTGATTAGAGTTTGGGTTCCCGCCGTTGTGGTTAGTGACATCATTTGCGGGGGTTTTCCGCCGGCTCCGCCGAGGATTACGGGTTGGCTAGGTGTGACTTGTGCTTGTCCCTGTAAAATGTTGGAGACTAGCCCTGTCGGCTGGGCCATGGCCACGCTCACAAACGCGAGTAGCACTACTAACAGCAGAAGTTTGGCCTTGATTGGTTTCACCTCCAAGTATTTTGAGGGTGCCGGAGAGATATAAACTCTAGCCACGCGGTTAAAAGCTGCGTGTGCAAGAGAAATGTTAAGAGTTTAAAAAGCTATTGTGGTTTTGGTGGTTGTTGTGGCTCCTGACGCTAAGGATATTAAGGCTTTGGGAACGGCGTTGAAGCTTCAGGCGAAGTTTGAAACGATTGAAAGACTCGCGGGGGCATGGATTGACAAGAAAGGGAGAGAGAAGAACCCGAAGGATATGGACGAGTATGATAGGCGCAAATGGTATGATTTACACGATAGTTGGGTACGGGCCGTCGACGCATTGAAGAAGAGCGTAACCAATTTTCAGAAGGAAACCGGGGACAGTCCTATTCTGGGCTATAAACGTTTTGCTGATAAGATGGGGTATGTGGGTAAGGTGTTTTTGGGTTATGATTCCTCACATGGGGGAGTTTTGTATGATCCTACACAGGTTAAGGGTTTCAGGATCGTTCAGCTTTATTATCCAGAGTGGTTTGAGGAGCTAGGTTTGCCTACGGAGGAGATGAAGGAAGACGACATTTACAAGCTTGTGCCCGCTCAAAGAACGAGTGATGAGCAGGAAAGAACGCTGAGGCAAAGCTTCATTGAAGACTTGAGGGAGGTAGGGATAGAAAGGTTCAACGAATTCATGCGACGGTACGAGACGACTATTGACAAGATGAGAACGTACAACGAGAACGTGTATAGGGTTGACGCATTAGTGCAAACCATAATACGTGAGCGTGCCCTAGTCGTTGCGAAGCCACCCGGCGGGGCCATCGTTCCCGTGACTGCGCCTAAAGAGATGCCTATTCCGAGAGTAAAAGTAGAAGCTAAGTCTCCTGTCGCGCGCGAGGTTCCTAGTGAGGTGAGGGTGAAGGTTCGTGTGGAGGAAGGCATGAATTTGGGCGAGTATTTCGCGCATTTGCTAGTTGACGGTTTTGAAGCTACTTTTTCAGGTGTCTTGAGCACTCAGGCGTTGAAGGATTACCTTGAGGAGAGAGAGGATTACGTTGATTTTAGGGAACAGTTGAGTTTACAAGGATTCTCTGAACCGAAGATCGAGGAGGAACTGAAGAAGCTGCCGGCCCCGTTTTCTTCAGGTGAGGAGATAAAGGTTGTTTGGACAAGTCAAGACGTCGAGTTTACGGCGAAGGCTAGGGAGTGGTGGGATGCTTTCAACAAAGTCTACTCGAGGCCCGAACTAGAAGCTTTTGATTGGGAACGGTTGAAGACCATAGCGAAACTGAAGGGCGTGAAGGTTGGGGATGTCAAGGCTGAGACTGTCGCTTACATACTAGGCGAAGCACGCGAAGAGAAAACTAAGTCTGTTGAAGATCGTATCAAGGAACTATTACCTCAAGCTAAGGAAATTGCTGCGACTTGGAAAGAGGGGGCTTACAAAAAAGATTTTTACTCGATGATAAACGATCTTCAGCGAAGACTAGGACAAGGAACAATACTTGAGGATCAACTTCAGAACCTAATTAAATGGATGAGGATGACGCCTGAAGAACGAGGCGAAGCCCCACCGGCACCTGTACCCGCAACCCCGACAGTCTCGAGGCCCACACCGACACCTGAACGCCGGGGTTTAACGAGTTCCGACATAAATAAACTACAAGACATTTACAGTGACCATTTATTCCGACAGTTAGGCCGCGTGCCTACTAACAGCTTGGCCACGTTCAGGGTTGAAATCGATAAAGTGCGCGATAAGACTTTCTCGGAAGCAGAAGAATATATTTTAGGAGTTGCAGACGACATAGTAAGTAGCTTCACAGTCAGGGAGAAAATAAGCCGGATTAGACCAGAGAGACGGGTTGAAACGCCCGTGGGGGGTCAGCCAGAACGAGGCGCACCAATGGGGCGGGTTCCTCCTGCTCAGTTTCCGAGTTATCCTCTCTGTTACAATTTGCCTTTTCCGCGTGGAGCTTGTAGTGCGGAGAAGCTTAAGCTTTGGGATGTGTTCTGTTTTCAGATGCAGGAGTCCGACTACGATTGTATGGCGTATCAAACTGAGTTTGACGAGTACATTGGGGGAACACAGTTTCTCAGTTGGGAAGACTTGCGGAACAAGTTTAACACCTTTATTCAAACCATTAAGGAAGGATTAGGGTTGCCTCCGCTTTTCACCTGGCGCGGCGTGCCCATTCCGACGGGATTAAAGGGAGAGATCCAGGAACACGAGCAGTTAGAGAGGTTAGAGGATCTTGTCACGCATTTTTCAAGTGTAGTCATACGGAATGCGCGCGCGAGAGGAAACCTGCCGACCTTGACCGATTTAAAAATAGAATTGCTTGAGCACAACGTCATTCCAGAATCAACAGCTATACCGGAGCTGCGGGAAGTTGCTAAGGCAGCGTTAACGCACGCATTAGACCGAAAAGACCTTTGGGTATCCGGGATCTCATCAACGGAGATAAACGATTTTCTAGCTTCAGACTAGCCTATGGACAGAGGCTTTGTTTTAGCATTCTTAGGACATCTAGGTGCATTCGTTCTTCGGCAAGAATTCGGTTAATCCGTGTACGGGAAATGTCAAGTATGTCTCTAGTTGCCTGTTGGTCAGGTGAGAGCGAGTTAAGAGCCTCCTGTATTGTTCGGAGAAGATCTTCGTAGGCGCGTATTCCTTTTTCTTCTTCCCCTATGAATTGGTCGTAGGCCGTGCAGATTAACGTAGTGGCCTCTAAAGCAGACATATATGTGCCTTTCTGGGCACGCATACGGTACAAGTGCATACTCTCTTTAGCTGCCTCTTCAACTTCAAGTTCACGCTGCTGCAATTCCTGTGTTTGTCTGCCTCTAACGTCAGCGAGTTCTTCTTGAAGCCTTTTTAACTTTTCGGGGTCTTTGGTTTCCGCTATTTCCGCTTCTAAATCTAGTTCTTTCTGCTGCAATTCCATCCAAGCACCATGAAAGCCAGAAGCGCGCTCACCATCAGGGTTGCGTCGTGTTATTCTTGCTGTTTTGTGATAGACTCCACGGCGTCTAGTGAATTCGTCCCGTGCTTTGATTGCCGCTTCAGGCTCACTGTCGGCGTCTACCGTGAGTCTTTCTTCTGTGGGTAAGCCTTCATTCATCAGAAAATAATACGTGTGCGCGCCCTTCTCGGAACCATATTTTTTTATCCATCTTGGGTGTCTCTCGTGGCCTTTGGTGAATTCGACAAGCCAATACTCGCGTTCAGGCTCCTCAAGCATTTTCTCTACGAGTTTGGCTTCGGCCTCAAACTTTTGCTCAGTCAACGGGTCGTCGTAGATTCTTACAACATCACCGGGTTTATGGGGCATACAAGTCACTAACAAGTATGTGTGTGTTAAAAACTAGATAAGACTTTTCACAAAAAAGAGGAGAGGAGGGAAAATAAGGGGGGGAAATAGGCGTTTATTTCGTGTGGATTTCTCGGATGATTTTGCCAGGGTGCGCCTTACTTCTCGACTTCACGCGCCGGACTCCTGGGCCGTGTCCCATAACTCCGCTTTTGATGATGGCGTTTCTTTCCTGTCTGCTGTCGACTCCGAGTGTCTTGTGTGCGGCGCTCGTGAAGGCGGCTTTCGTTTCGGGCGCGCCTGCGCCTGGTGCGCTGCGGCTTCGGCTAAAAACCGTGACGTGTTTCTTAGCTGCTGTGGCCATGACCATGACGGCGAACTTGCCTTTTCCTGGGATCTGCAACTGTATTGGGTTGATCCTTTGCCAACTTGCGGGCATTTTTTATTTCACCTTTTAGTTGTTGTTTACTTGATTAGGGCTGTTTTTGAGTTAAGGCTTTCTTCGATTGGGCAATTCTTAAATGTCTACTAGGCATCTACTAAGGCAGTGGTGAAGCTTAATGTGCGAGTTTAACGGTCGGTGTCGGGATTATCCTCTTCGATGTTATAGTTGTCGAAGAGGGGGAAGACGACCGAGTTACTATCTACCTAGGTGACGGGTTGGACAATAGGAATAGGGTTCATCGTGTTCAGGGCATGACTCCGGTGAAGAGTTATAGGCTTTTTCCTTATAGCGAAATCGTGGGGGTTTTAAAAGAGGATGGCACCGCGTTTTTTGAAAACTCGCGCGATCAGCCTCTTAAACCGGGGACTGTGTGGAAGGCTGCTCGGAAGCTTTCTGATCTGATGAAGCAGCCGGTGAAGGCTGAGCACGTCGTGATGAGACTAAAAGACGGGGCCGGTATGGAAGGATATTTATTCTCTGCATCAGGTCGGCGATCTCGTCGCCGGTGAAGTAAGTACGTTTAGGTTTGGGGTTTGCGGTCAAGTTTTTTCACGTCTTCGGCCATAAACAGAATGTGTATGTGTTGACTCTTCCTTTAATGTGGACGATCAGGGGTTTTCCGTATCCTTTACATTTTTGGCCTTTTGAACACTTTAAACACCAATGATAATCTTTCAAGTTTGATTTACCGTGTTCTATATGCTATAGCGTATGGCATACCTCAGTGTATGCTACGTGATATACTACATTGTGGGTTTGTAGCTGTTTATGAGGTCTTGGAGTGCTTGGCCCCATTGTTCTCTCATTTGTCGGGCTTCGGTGCTTGTTAGTCCTTCGAGGCTTTCGTAGAGGATTCTGGTGAGGTCGACGGAGTGGTAGCCGAGGGTGCGGCGGGTTTTTTCAAACCATTTGTTGAAGGTTCCTTTTCCGTTGAAGACGTCTTTTAAGCCTTGGCGGTATTGTTCTCGGACGACGTGGAGTTTCTTTTTGGCTTCTGGGGTGTAGTCGGCGTGTAGGGGTACTATGCGGTCTATGACGCGGTTTATGAAGGTTGTTTGGTCGACGTCGGCATCATCTCTATTTGCGGCCATTATTTGTCTTTTTGGAGTGTAGCCTTGTAGCAGGGGCGTAAGTTGTCCTGGTTTGTAGTTGAAGCCGCAGATGTTACAGCGTAAGAGTCCGGTGGTGTCGCGTTTTAGTGGTGTGCGGCAGGTTGGGCACATAGTCATATTTTCACTTTCCGTTGTAGAGGAGGGGGCAGGTTTTCCAGGGATATGTTCGGGCTTGTATGACGGCTATGAGGGCTAGGTTTTTTGCTGCGGCGTAGAAGGGCGGTATCGTGACGGTGAGGGCGATTCCCTGAGTGACTTTGCGGTTGGCTTTGAGTTGTTCTCCTCCGTAGAGTATTATTGCCTGGCCGGTGAGGATTGAGCCTAGTTCGAGGAAGGGGTTTGCGTGTGGGTTGCCTTCCGTGAGTTCAGGGTAATGAGAAGCTATGACTGTTGTTGCGGCGTCTGCCCAGGCGCTTAGGAGTCCTATGAAAAAAACTGTGGAATTCCGCATTTTCTTGTCTCTGTATGCTATTTGGGTTTGTGGGGTATTTTAGTTTTTGCGGTTTTCGATAAAGTCTAAACAAAAAAAGAGGGAGCTAATTGGGTTTTGCGGGTGCCAGTGGTGGTGTGGCTGCCGCTGTTTGTTGGGTTGTGAACCATGGCTGAATCCATCTGCGCCAGATTGCTTTTGCCCAGTTTTCGATGATTACGACGAGGCCGGTTTCAGATAGGACGAATGCGAAGGCTTGTTCGGGCGTTAGGGTTAGGAAGTATGAGAGGAATCCGGCGATGGCGCCTATGACGAGTGTTGTGATGAAGGTTGGGCCGTCGAATGCTTCTTTTGGGTCGGTGCGTTTGAAGTAGCCTGAGAGCGCGTATATGAGTGCGGCTATGATTGCGTAGAAGAGGCTTCTTGCGATGTCTTGTATTTGCGCGTCTTGTATGATTATCTGGGAGACGAGCATTTTTTTACTCCCTTGTTAGCCATTGGCTACTATGATTATGTCGAATGTAAAGTTTGTGATGCCGCTAGAAGTTGCGTTTGAGAACGTGTCGAACATCAAAGTAACAGGGAAGGCTTTGTTTACGCCGAGCGCGGTTTTGTTGTAGTTCCAAAATAACGCGATGTAGTGGCTTGTGGCGTTTGGCGCCCAGTTTTCAGTTCCAAGCGTCAAATTTACGGGTACGTTGCTAGTGTTCAGGATATATAGAGTTTGGTTTTTTTCGCTTCCTGGCGTGACCGTGCCCCAGTTTATGCTTGTTGCTCTTTGGGTTAAGGCAGCGTCAAAATACGCGGCGCAGCCTACGGTTTTTATGGTTCCAGTTGACGATAAGCGCAGGACGAAGGTTAAGCCGATAAGCGCGGCCAACAGTAAGGCCAAGAGGATCGCGGTAAAAACTATGGCTTTCGTCTTGTTTGAGACAGACATAGTGATCGAGTAAAAATACGTTGCTGTGGGAACATAAGGTTTTCCTAGCTGTGCTATAAGCGGGAGATTACGGCCGTGATGATGCTGCCTAAAACGCCTATGACTGCCACGAGAATGAGGACTTTATCGCGCTTTGAAAACCATTTTGACGTTGCTTGCGCGGCCATTTGATTTGTTACCGTGGCTAGTTGTGTTTTTATGTCGGCTAATTCTTTGACCATACCGCCGATCTTGCCGAATTCTTTTCCTACTAAGGCTTCCCGTATTTCTTTAAATTGTTCATCGCCGTGCTTCATCATTTCCTGACAATCAGTTTGCGTCACGTAATGGCCGCCGTCTGGTTTTTTTCTTCGGGTAGACAATGCAGTATAATCCTCACAAACAAAATATGGGATTAGGCGAATGTGAAGGTTAATCTCCACTCGACGGTCAACGGAACAGCGATGTTTACGAGGAAAGCGGTAAAGTCTCCGTCTGAACTGCTGAGGCGACTAAAGAAAACATAATTAGCAGGGGTCACAGTGCCATTGAAGGCGCGTAGAGTTGTGTCGACTTGTAGGAATAAACCTAGTTCGGTCACTGTTATTGCGGTTAAAGCTGCTGCGGCCCACGTTGCGATAAACGATACCCGGTAAACTCCCGCAGTCGGATTAGCTATTAACCCAGATTGAGTAGTTGTGTCGACTTGTAGGAATAAACCTAGTTCGGTCACTGTAGTTGGCAATGTTGAGTTTGGCGTAACTAGACCGGTCATGGCTGCTGTGGTTGCCCCTGTGCCTGTGCCAACAAGCATTTTACCGCGTGATTGGTCAGCCCATCCACTGCCGGGCGTGCCGTATGTCGTAGTGGTGCCGCCGACTCCCATTAGGTTGACGAGTTCGGTTAGTCCTTGACTTACGATGTGTCCTTTGCTCTTGAACAGCAGTTTCTTTCCCTGCCAAACAAGCACTTCATCTTTTATAAGAATCCTATCTCCGAAAGTGTTGCGTAACCCAAGCCTATCCTTTATGCTCTGCTTAGCGTCGTGGAGTATTTCTTTTAGTCTGTTTTGGCGTTCAACGGAAAGCTGAAAAAGTGGTAGTTTTGGCATCAATTTTGTGTTCATCTCCTAAGCAAACGTGAAGGTTAATCTCCACTCGACGGTCAACGGAACAGCGATGTTTACGAGGAAAGCGGTAAAGTCTCCGTCTGAACTGCTGAGGCGACTAAAGAAAGACAAGTTTGTTGGCCCTGACACTGGCGTAGCTCCGAAAGTCTGCAATCCTAAGTAAAGAACGAGATACAGGCCCAATTCGGTAACGGTTACGGCGGTTAACACTCCCGTGTTCCACGTTGCAGTCCACGATATGCGGTAGACTCCTGCTGTTGGATTTGATGTTGATCCTGCAACTGAGCTGGGGTTTGTTACGTTAGGTGTAACTAGGTCTGTCATGCTTGCGGTGGTTGCTCCTGTGCCTGTGCCGACACGTATTCGTCCCCCTGTACCCCAACCGGTACTAGGAACGTCGGAGACACCATGCAAGGCGCCGAGAGCCATTAGGTTGACGAGTTCGACTAATCCTTGACTTACGATGTGTCCTTTGCTTGCGAACAATAGTTTTGCTGTTCCTTTCTTTACTTGTTCTGCTGAGCCTGCCCAGGCTAGAACTTCGTCTTGGATGATGATTCTGTCGCCAAAAGTATTACGCATGTGTAGTAGGTCTTTGATTTTTTGTCCTAAGAGAAAAATGGTACGTCGTAAGTTATTTGATTCCTTCATAGACATCATTCTTTGAGGTAACATTTTTTCAGCCTCTCAAGTGTTCGTTATGACTACTGTTTCGGCTCTAACGAGCGAGTCTTCAGCAAGTATGCCTACGGCGAAGAGGGGTGTTTCGTTTTTTGCGGGTGTCTCATCTAGGCCCCCGCCACTGGCCACCGTGCCCGCTTCTTGCACGTTTACCTTGTTTTCCTTTCCTGCTTGTTTCATACTCATATTTGTTCATCCCATTAACTGTTAGTTATGATTACTGTTTCAGCCCTGCTGGCTGATTCATTCTGCACGATGCTGTCGGCTATCAGCCCTGCTTCTGTCGTGCTCATCTTTGACGTTATGGGCATATTGAAAAAGGGGGGTAGCATGTATTGGGTTTTTCTTAAGCCTATCAGGTTGCCCTCTTGTACTATTGCGGTGTTGAGTATGATTATTGGCGCGATTATGGGCGTGTTTAGTCCTCCACGTAGTATGTGTATGGGAAGGTTCTGTATGTGCCTAATACCTGTTGGAGTGTGATTTTGTGTTCGTAGGCGAGGTTTTTGACTAGGAAAACTGCGGCTGGCTCGGCTTGTACTGCCGTAAAGGTTGTGCTTGTGAGGAGTTGTAGGCTGCCGGTTGAGGTTATTTTTGTGTATTCTTTTACTATTATGCTGTCTCCGCTGCCCAGGTTGGATAAGTCGAGGATTAATTGTCCCTTAAAGGGACTGCCTAAAACTTTGTCTATGATTGTGTCCTCTAGTCCGTCGGCTGTTACTGTGCCGGTTGTGTCTATTTTAAGCGTTAGTCCTGCTTGTCCCATTTTTAGAGGCATTCCGGTTCACCTATTCGGGTCTTATGAGCAGTGGGTTCCAGATGGCTCTTATGATGGCTTGTCCGGATGCTGCGTTGTTGGTGATGTAGATTTCTTCTATTTCAAATTCGGTTTCGCTCATTCCTTTGTCTGACGTGGTTACGGGTGTTGAGTCGTTGGCTTCGTCGTTGATTCTGTAGCTGAAGGAGCTGTCCACTTGAATGACTGTTATGCTTGTGGCAACTATACCCATTGCTTTTATGCCTAGAGGCGTGTTTGCGTGGGCGACTGTCAAGTCTACGATGAAGTTTCGGTAGATTCTGTCCTTGACTTCCTGCGTCAAAGTAGGCATTACTTTTGTTCGGGTCGGAAACGGTTTAATGAAGCTGTTTAGATCTTCAGCGATTTGTTGACTAAAAGGGAAGAGAGGTTCGGGCTTGAAAGGCTCGTGGATCAGAGGCGTTTCTACGACTTCGGTAGGTACTGCGCGTTGTAGGTCTTGTTTGGCCAAACCTATTTTCCTCTTTTTTACCGTTTTGCCTTCTGGCTTGTGCGTACTAATTCGTCGAGGGTTTTCTTTGTGTCCTGGTTTTCAACTAGGATAGCTTGGCCGTTTGCCATGATTTGAAGGTATGGTCTATCAGGGATACCTGCATACGTGGTGATTTCGTACTCCATAAGCTCGAAGTAGTAGTTTATCGACGTGGCTGGCTGAGTGAGGAGTAGGTGCTGTTCGACGGTGAAGCTCCATCTGTCGACGGCTATAGGGTTTGTTACTCCTGCGCGCGTGGTATCTAGTGCTTGGTCAACGTCCTTGCTGAGCATAGGTTCGGTGCCCCAATAAAACTGCGGTGTACTCGCGTCGAATGCGACGTATTGAATGTGGACTACGCGGTTAACCTTCACGTCTCCTGCGAGATCTGTACATTTTACGGAGTTAGAATCGCTAGTGTTCGTGTCTAGCTCTGTCTTTGTTTGTGCTGTGGTGAACGTGATTTTTTTGCGGTTGTTTCTTGCGGTTATGACCATGTAATATTGGTCGGCAATTTTTATGAGGTAGCCGGGCTTCAGGAAGGGAAAGGCAACTTTATAATTCGTGTACGGAGAAAATGCTGACGTTTGATTTCATCCTCCTTTGTTCTTGTTCTTCTTCTAAAAGTAGTATTCGCGTTTTTGAGAGATAAGCTTTTTCACAGGTTTGCGATTATTGGGTATCGGCCGCTTTCAGCTATCATGTACTGGGCGGTTATTGTTGTGGGGCCTGTGATGTTTATGGTTGTTTTTGTGTTGTAGCTTATGGTTTTGCCGTTTTGTGTCCATCTGTCGAAGCCGTATAGCACAACTAGGTCGGGGCTTTTGGGTACAGCGATGAAAGTGTGCTGTCCTGGTGTGAGGCTGATTTTTGCGGGGGTTTCGATTTCTTGGCCGTCGATGAGGAGTATGGTTCTGATCGGGTTTGCATACACGGTTACTGGAAAGACGGGTTTGGCTTTGGTTCTTGTTATGAGCCATCCTATGCCGACGGCTGCGACGATTGCGCCGCCAACTACTACGGCAGCTTTCTTACTCATATCTGGTGCCTCGATTATTCTTAGGGAAGCTAACGCTTAAATAAGTTTTCGTGAATAATCAAAACTTAAATCGTAAAGACTTCTTATTCTATAGTTGCCTAGATACTGGCGCTGAAATGTTTTGTTCTAGGTAGGAGGGCAGTGCCGGAGTCTCCCTTCCCTTCAACAAATGGAATAACTCTCTCTGCCCTCCTTGACGCTCTAATCTGTGTATGGAGAATAAAACAAGGCATGTTTCCCCGTGGCTCGCCTACGTTTAGGTGTGTGGTGACGATCTACGAGTATCGCGTGCGGAAACGGTTAGAGAAAAAGGGTATACCGTTTAAAGCGCAGGAGAAGATAAGAACCGTAAGCGGCAGAGCTTACCGAGTGGATATTTTCTTGCCTCCGCGTCTTGTTGTTGAAATTGGGCATGTTGGATTTGAGGATCTTCAGGAGGATGAGGATTTGAAGGCAAGCGGCTATACTGTGTTAAGGTTCAAAAACGTCGAAGTACGAAAAAACCTAGCGGGCGTAGTCCAGCAGATTCAAAAGGCGCGCATTTCTTGACGCATCTTTTTTGACCTCCGTTTAACGTCTGGTTAGGGCCTCGTCGACGTCTGAGTTAGAGACGTTAAACGTCCGAAAAAGGATCTCCTTGGCAGCCAAGGCAGAGACGTTAAACGTATGCAAACTTTAGAGACCGGGCGCTGGAGTCCGGGCTTTTCTGACGATTAACGTAACGCTGACACGGTACGTTAGATTGGCCTGGTTTTGGAAACTTCTTGTTCTGCTTTTTCTACGTCAGTTTTGGGTTTCCACCGATGAGTCATATGGTGTTGATAAATCATGGCGACTACGCCACTGAGTGCTAGCCACAGTGAAAGGTAAAGCCATGTGAAAATTGACTGTGTTTGAAGGATGATCTCAGGAAAACCGACAAACCAGTATAAAAAGAACAAAATAGCGCAAACTATAACTACCGCTAGGTCAGAGGATACGGAGAACCATTCGCGTAAGTCAGAAAAAGATGGGAGATGCCGCACATCTTTCATCTTCTACTGCATGTTGTTGAATGGCCCTACGCTGCCGCTTCCGAAAATGCTGCAAACGTTTCCTAGTGCCATTTGCATGTTGTTGAATGGGCCTATGCTGCCGCTTCCGAATAGGGTGCAAACGTTCTTCAGCTCGGTTTGCATTGTGTAAAATGCGCCAGGTGAACCGCAGCCCCATATCCAGACTGCGGAAGAACCCGCGATCGTAACGGCGAGCAGAAGAAGAGCTAGGGCTAGTTTGTTTTTCATTTTTATTCTCCCTTTTTTGGCTTTTCGTCGGTTATTTGTTTGTTTTTTGGAGATTTAACGGTTATGGTATGTTTGTTATAGAAGAACGTTCTATGCTGATTCGGCGTGAAAAACAAAAAAGCGGGAACGGAAACGGAAATTTTGGCAGTTTCGGCTTGAGCGTTGAGACTATCCAGACCAGGCCGTCGCCGCGTGCGGTCGGCGTTACGACGCTAGGCGTGTAGTCAACAATCCGCGTGAGTTGACTAACATAAATTGCGCTGTTTCCAAGATTCCAGTTATAAATGACATAGACTTTTGCAGCGTTGATTTTAGCGACTGTTCCAAGAATAGCAGAAACATCAATCGTTGCCTCCCAACTAAAACCAGTAGTTGACGGAAAAACGTCTGTTATGTAATGCCAGGCTAATCCGTCATAAACCCAAACAGAATAAGAGTCATTGTCTGCTGGAGAAACGCATTTGTCTCGAAACTGGAGATTGACGCTGTTGATTGTTCCAGACGCTCCGGTGGTAGGAAAACTAAAGTCTCCGCTTTTATGTTGGTCATTCTTTGAACCTCCGACATCTATGTAGTCAGAATCGCTTGCGTCAAGATATGGATTTGAACCGACTGTACCCCATTTCGGAGTTTCTGTATCTGTATCTGCATTGACCCAAAGAGTTTCAACCGTCATACCCTATTACTCCTTACCACAGGCTATGGGGTGATGGTGTTATTGAATACCATGGCGTAGTTGGCTGGAAGTTTGCTTGTCGCGTTTGTCTGAAGCCACGCTAATACTTGGTCGTAAAGCGTGCCCGTTACGGTTACGCCTGTCTGAGTAATCTTTATTGTTACCGTGTACTGTGTTGGAGCGTGCATTATTTGGGTTGTGAGAGTCCATCCTGTAGGTAGGTTAGCGGTGAGGTTGTTTTTTATCCAGTTTAGAACCGCGTCTAGCATGGTGCCGTTTAAGCCTGAACCTGTTTGAATCACGGTTAACATTATGTCTATTTGTCCCGTTTTAATCACCTCTCTTAAGGCGTTTCTTGAACGCTTTGCCACTCCACGGTCATGTTACTCTCCGCGTTTGCACTGTAGAAGTATAAACCGTCTCCTGCGGCGCCGACATCTGGGTCGGTGCTTGTCTGCCGATAGGTGCCTGCCGTAAATTGTACGCCGAAAACTTTTGCGGTTGGCGTTGCGCTTAAAGTCGGCGCGGTCGTTGAAGTCCCAAAATAGAAGAAATGCTGTCCCGCTACGGTTGACTGGTATCCCCACTTTTTCACCTTTATTTTTAGGCTTCCTGATCCTGCGATGAGCTGCACGCCTGCACCGTTGGGCGAGATAAGAGCAGCATAACTTGTTAGATCTTCGCGTTCAGGTTTTACCGTCAAGTTTGTGCGTGTGGTCTGGATGGGGGTAATTTGGTCTGACGTTGTGAGCGCACGTATTGTCTGAGGGTTTATTTCTGAACCGCCGCTACGGAGCTGCACTATAAGGTCGTATGTTGTGGCGCGTTGGAGGAGCTGCTGACCCTGGCTACCATAAACAACGCCTAGTAGTCGGGCTGCCCGATCAACGGGGTCGGTTAACAGTTCATAGGTAGTGGCTTTTTGTTGAATCTGTTGGCCCTGAGAACCATAGACTACGCCTAAAAGTCTTCCAGCGCGATCAACGACGTCAATGTATCCGGCACGTGTTGATGTGTCCATTGTCGGCATCGTGTTCGTTCCATCAGTAACAGTGACATAACCACGCCTAGCCGCAACATCCATACTCGGAAGCCTATTACCGGAAGCATCGACTATGCCCGCGAAAACGGGATTACTCGTTGAAAGTTCTGAGCCGCCTTG
>Ga0187866_1001197_pt1 | contig 25723 bp, 22 predicted proteins | sample June2016WEW_11_1_3_FD_133013 | JGI IMG/M metagenome (GOLD analysis project Ga0187866, IMG submission 133013) | Peatland microbial communities from SPRUCE experiment site at the Marcell Experimental Forest, Minnesota, USA - June2016WEW_11_150 | ecosystem: Environmental > Terrestrial > Soil >...
CGGGATGCATGTCGCAAACGACGGATCGCCTTCTCTTTGATCTGCCTGATGCGCTCCCGCGTAAGATTGAACTTCCCACCGATCTCTTCCAGCGTGAGTGAGTGCTCCTGATCGAGTCCGAAGGACAGTCGGATTACTTGCGCCTCTCGTTCGCTCAGCGTATTCAACGCGCGGCGAACTTCCACCTTCAGCGATTCTTCCATCAGTTGATGGTCGGGAGAAGGCTGACGCTGATCCTGGATGACGTCCAGCAGACGGTTGTCTTCTCCCTGAGCGAACGGAGCATCCATCGACAGATGCCGCCCCGAGATCTTGAGCGTGTCCGACACCTCGAACAGCGACAAGTTGAGTTCTTCCGCGAGTTCGCTGGCGCTCGGCTCCCGTTCGAATTCCTGCTCGAGTGTGCTGAATGCTCTGCCAATCTTGTTTAGCGCCCCAACACGGTTCAACGGCAAGCGCACGATGCGGGACTGCTCCGCGAGCGCCTGCAGAATCGATTGTCGGATCCACCAGACGGCGTAGGAGATGAACTTGAATCCGCGCGTCTCGTCGAATCGCTTCGTAGCCTTGATGAGTCCGAGGTTCCCTTCGTTGATCAGGTCTCCAAGGGACAATCCTTGATTCTGATATTGCTTCGCGACACTGACGACAAAACGGAGATTGGCCTTGGTCAACTTCTCGAGTGCCTTCTGATCCCCCTTCTTGATGCGACGGGCAAGGTCAATTTCTTCCTGCGGAGTCACAAGGTCGACCTTCCCTATATCCTGGAGGTACTTGTCGAGAGACTGGCTTTCCCGACTCGTATATTGTTTACTGATCTTCACCATATACGCTTGTACCTTTTTTGTCAATGAGAACCACTTGGTCACTCGACCCTTACAACAATTCGAATGGCTTCTCGGCTACAACGAACCGATTCTTGCTAATGCTGCCACGAGGCGGGAGCAGTCGGATCAAATCTTCAAATGTTGCCGGTGCTGGTGGGTTGCTCGTCCAGAAAGGTACGAAGAAAAAAGTTCCTCGTTTCAGAGCAGGCCACATCCAGCCCTGGGGGAATCATCGTCTTCACAGTCTCGAACAACGCTGTCCCGCACATATTTCTTTTCAAATCGAAATCCCATATCTTTTGAGCGATCTGTATTCCTTTTGGTTTGAATAGGTCTCATCGAAAAGACCTCACTTGCCAGCAGACGCCTCCGATTACCGGGGGGGGGGTGCTTTTGGAGAGGGATCTCATTCCCGACTAATCTGATTGCTCCTGCATATTATCCTTCAACGTCACAGACCAGCAAATCCAAAATTCCCTAAAACTTGCAAAAAGAGTAAGATTTTATTAACATAATGTCAATGTAACTTGACATTATGTCTTCTATGTTTTACACTTATGAAGTCAAACAAACTGGGAACGCCAATGAAAACGCACCTTAGAAAACTCAGATTTCTCAATGGCGAACTGAGCCAACAGGATCTGGCAAACCAAGTGAAGGTTTCGAGGCAAACGATCATAGCTATCGAACGGGGTGACTACAGTCCATCTGTGAAACTTGCACTGATGCTCGCGAGAAAATTCAATACAACTGTCGAACAACTTTTCGAACTGGAGGATACTGACAATGCCTAGATGGGACGTGATATCATGGTGGGCAACAGGGATCTTTGTGCTGAGCGCAGTTCTTGCCGCTGCCCTGCAAAATGACGCATTTCTGTTCCTGATGGTCGGTTCCTACATGCTGAGGCCGACACTCTATGCAATGGGCATCGCGACCAAGTACGGTGACGAGCGCCAGATGTCGATCCAGTATCGGTCGGGGAATCTCGCCCTAACCATCGTTATCGTTGCCATCATCGTATTCGCGATCAAAGCGCGTGTCGAGGGGAAACCGGCAGATGACTTCAATGTGTTGCTGATTGTCGCATTGGCGGCACGGGCGCTTATCGGCGTTCTGATGATTGGAGACCACAAAGCTGTTGGCGTGAGGATTTCAGTGGGTGTTGGCTCCCTCTGGCTTCTTTTTGTCCTCGCGGAGAATGGGTTGACGCTGCGCGCGCTCCCCGAGGCCTCGCCAGGAATTTTGATGCTGCTCCTCGGACTGCTGGGAAAGCATCAGCCGCGCATCAGTGGTGCGGTGTTCGCAATCCTGGCTGTTGCCGCCGCCTACTTCATAGGTTTTCGCACTGGACATGGGTTTACATTTTATCAAGCGATCACGGCTCTTCTTGTCTCTCTGCCCTTGGCGGTTTCCGCATTCTACTTCCTGAAGGGGACCAGTCCGGAGTGAGAGGGCACGGCGGCAGAATGAGGTGCAAGGATGAGGAGAAAAGCCGTACTCTGATACACTGACTGTGAAGTCACCAAACCACTAATCAAGGAGGTCGTTATGAAATACTTCATAAGCGCAGCAGTTCTTCTGTGTCTCCTCGCCCTGGCCGCCGGTTTCACATCGCAGCCTGCGACGCGCATCGGTGTCTATGATTCAAGAGCAATCGCAATTGCGTACGGCAACTCGAATGAAATGAAAGAGTTTATCGGTGGATTGCGGACGGATCTGGCTAAGGCGAAAGATGCAAAGGATGAGAAGAAGGCAAACGAGATTGAACTGAAGGGGAGAACGGCTCAGGTCCTTGCGCACTTGCAGGCCTTCAGCATCGGCTCAGTTGCAGAGATTCTGGCAAAGCACAAATCTGAGGTCAATGAGATTGCAAAGGAATTGAAGGTGGAGGCCATCGTTTCCAAACACGAGCTCATGTGCTTGGGGTCCGGCGTAGAGACGGTCGATGTGACAGCTCAGCTGTGCAAGATATTCAAGCCCAGTGACCAGGCGATGAAATGGATCGCTGATGTCCCGAATCATCAACCGCTCCCCATGTTGGATGTCCTCCTTCTTCCTGCGGAGCAGTAAACGTTTTTGACGCCACGTTCAACCTCGCCGACATTCGTCCTCGGAATCAACCACAGAGAGATGTCGGTGAGGGTCTAATTCGCTAGTTATGAGTCATGGTTGCCAGCAACCGTACATGATCGTGACCTGCCCCCCGAAAAATGATCTAAGATTTAGTTAGGAAGTTTCAGGTTCTGGATCAAAGGAGTCAGCAGCGAGTGGACGGGTAGGAAAGGGTCAACACAAAACTCTGCTATACAAAAATCTTCTTTAGAACACATATTGGGCCCCCGCTGCAACAATACAGAAGAATCTCGATCGGCGAATGCTGGTCGGGATTTTTTAATCGGCTGTCCTATCCTTCTGATGAGATTTGCGTGGAGCTTTCTTGCGGCTCTGCAGGTCAGGCGCGGACGGTATCCAAGACAGCTCTTGGATATTTCGCGGCGACGCAAAGAAGCACGCGGGCAGCGCCCTCGGGCTTCCTTCTGCCTTGTTCCCAGTTCCGGAGTGTTGCCGGGCTGATTCCGAGTAGCTCAGCAAATTTCTGCTGCGTAAGCCCAAGGTGCCGACGGATCGCCGAAACGTTTGGGTCATCGATACGGAATGATCGGCTTGGCGCTTTCTTGCCTCGCAGTACTGCGCCTCCTTGTTCAATGCTCGTCATCAGTTCATCAAATATTTCCTTCTTCATCGCAGCTCCTTCGCGGCAATTGATCGTAGTGTCTTGAGCTGATCTTTGGTTAGATCGCTCCGTTCGTTCTTCTTAAACACAAAGAGCATCAACATGGTATCCTTTGGTCTAACCCAGTAGTAGATGACTCGCGTTCCTCCCCGCTTTCCCTTGCCCGAGATCGTCCACCTCAGCTTCCGCAGGCCGTGGCCGCCTGGAATGACATCGCCTGCATCCGGGTATTGAGTGAAGAAATGCTGAAGCTCCCGATATTCATCATCGGTCAGGATGTCCAGCACTCGTTTAGTAAATATCGGGGTCTCAACAATGAGCGCGTCGCATTATACGCCATTGGCGTATAATTGTCAAGTCCCAAAAGCAGGAACCCGCCTGGCGCATGCTTTCTAAAAGGGAATCTCTGTTTGTCCCGTAACTGAAAGAGGCCAACTTATTTATCTCATTTGTTCCAAGACGGGCACACAGAGCAAATCCCGTGAATAAAATGCAAAGTTTCTATCGTGTGCTCCGCCGCAAGCTCTAATGACGAATCCTCATCGGTGAAGATCCCGTTTCGCCTTCGGCTCACCGGACAAGCCCCGATCAAAAAGCGATCGAGGAAAATCGGTGGGGTTTCTGCTATTTGCCTGAGCCTTTGCATTGATACCGCACTCTTCGTTCTCTGCAGGCAGTCCGATCAGCTCACAGTTGTCGAGCTTCCAGGCTTTCACGCGATCGTCCAACGCGACGCTTGCTATAGGCCTGCAGCATGCGCCTTCACGCATTCATGGAACCTAACCTTGATAAAGTCGGTTCTACTCATTAAAGAGTCTTGCGTAACGTTGCTTGTAGCACCCCCTGAACAGACACCTGCCACGAGTCGTTGACCCGGCTTAGTCCTGTGGATGCACTTTTCAGATAGGCTCATAAGGCGGTTGATCGAGGTATGATCTTGTTTTGTTTCCGGATGGGATTTGCCACGGCTCCACCCTCCTAATCAATGCAATGCCGAATCCTATGCCCAGTCTTGACTTGACAGTCAGTGGTGCGCTACCACTGCAGCTTCCGATAGCGCAGGTAGATTCTGCATCTCGAGCGATTATTCCGATCTAATAATGGTAAAACTCAACAATATATTCCGATGGCTGTCAATCCGTAACAAGCTCCTCATCGCGTTCGCAGGACTTTCGATCTTTCCTTTGACCCTTGTTGGAATCTACAACATTGTCTCCACCGTGCGGCTGATGCGCGAAGTTGCCCTCCAGGAATTGACGGGGGATGTCCACACCATACGAGAGAAAACCGAGAATTTCCTGGATGACATTTCGTCCGATATAAGGGTTCTTCAGAATTCGTCATCCATGGAAACGTGGATGCAGAGAACGAGCTTGAGTAGAGGGTTTGCGCCGAGTGCCGATCTCACTCACATAGGAAATGAAATCCTGTCTTTTGCGAAGACGAAGGAGATTTATTATCAGTTCCGGCTAATTGATGAATCCGGCGATGAACTTCTGCGAGTAGAATGCGATAATCCGAGCGATTCCACCAAAACCTTTAGGATCGTGACTCCCTCCGAACTCGCCGGGGGCCGTGCCCAGTACTATTTCCTGCTTGTTGACAAGCTTGGGAGAAATCAGATTGCCTTCGCTCCTGCTGAAGTTGCACACCGCGGCGTGGAACGGATTCCCGTCATAAGTTTTGCGTTGCCACTGATGGAGCATGGGCGGCGTCTTGGGATCCTGGTCGCGAACGTTTTCGAAAAGAACCTCCTCGACGTCATCGAGACGAAACGACACGCAGATCCGGAGCGGAAAGTTGTTCTTGTTACGGGCGATGGTCACTATCTCTATCATTCGGAGAAGAAGCGAGACTGGAATAGACTCCTTGCTTCTCGCGAGGAGGACAACCTGGCACGCGACTATACTCCACAAGTCGCAACCTCGATCTTGTCGGGTAGGGAGGGGACACTCACGGAGGGAACAAAAGAAATCATATCGTACGCCCCCTTGTTTGAAACAACGCCCATTCCCGGTACTTCCGCTCGATCCCTGTCGTTTTCCATCCCCATCATCGTTTTTGTGAGCGTTCCTGAGAGCGCTGTTATGGGGCCAGCACGTTCTTATACGATGACTCTGTTCGGTTTTCTCGTAATATTTCTGTGCTTTGCAGTTGGTCTTGGACTTCTCGCAACCCGACAGTTTACCAGGCCGATTTCACAAGTTCAGCGCGGGGCAGAAATCATTGCAGAAGGCCATTACGAGCACCGCCTCGAAGTTCAAACGAACGACGAAATTGAACAACTTGCCACTCAATTCAATAGGATGGCAGCCTCGCTCCAGGCGCACGATCAGGAGCTCAGAGCGCACCGGATGCACTTGGAGGACATGGTTCAGCAACGAACCAAGGAACTGTTAGAAGAGAAGACAAAGCTCCATCTTCTCCTCGACAATGTCCCGAGTGCTTTCGTTCTGCTCGATCGAAACTTTTGCATCCTGACAGTCAGCGCCGCTTTCACCCGCGTCACGGGTCTTTTATCGGGTGGAGCGATCGGGAAAGAGTATTCGGAAGTTGACGAAGCCGGTGCCAGCATGTGGGTGAGCGCATTCTCCAACGGAACCACCGAATCGCGAACGAGGCAAGTCCGTCACCCCGATTCTGGGGACCGACTCTTGGAATATGTCGCAGTCCCTATGAAGGAAGGGAACAAGGTAACAGCCCTTCTCCTGATCATCACAGATATAACGGAGCGTAAGAGGCTCGAACAGCAAATGGTTCAGACGGAAAAGCTCGTCGCCGCCGCTGAGATGTCATCGATGATCGCTCATGAGTTCCGCAATGCCCTCACCTCCGTGAAAATGATCATCCAACTGTTCGGAGAATCAAAACATCTCAGCCGCTCAGAAAGGAGGTCTCTCGGCGTGGCCCTGGATTCCATTCGTCACATGGAGGGTATCGTTACGGAACTGCTCAGCTTCGCGAGGCCGAAACCACTGATGTTCAAACCTACAAATGTGAATCGCGTTCTCCATAGCAGCATCGAATTCATAAGCCCGCACGTGCGGAAAAAGGAGGTCGCTCTTGTAAGCAAGCTTGATGCAAGCGTCGGAGAGCTACCGCTCGACGAATCGCTCCTGAAAGAGGCGATTATTAACCTTCTGTTGAACGGGATCCAGGCCATCGAAGCCAACGGTCGCATGACGAAGCGAGGGAGGGTCACCGCTACATCCAAGTCCTTGAGCCTTTCTGCCCCCCTAACCGGCGGTTCCTATCGGGGAGGCGCTGGCAAGGCCGATGCTGCGGGACTTACGCTTGCGCGCCACACCAACTGCGTCCAGATAAAGATCTCTGACAACGGATGTGGGATTGCGGACGATCAGCTGCAAAAGATTTTTGATCCATTTTATACGACCAAGACGAACGGCACAGGATTGGGACTGCCCATGGTTCAGCGTACAGTCGCAGCTCACGGTGGCGTTCTGCAGGTTGAAAGCACGGTTCACAAAGGCACAACCTTTTCCATTTATCTCCCTATTGCAAATGGCCAAAAAAAGCAAAGACATGGTAACCATTCTCGTCGTGGATGACGACGAGAAAATTCGATTTGCGTTCAAAACGTTGCTGAAGCGCGAAGGATACAGATTCGTGGCAGCAGCTTCTGGTGGTGAAGCATTGGAACTCTCAGCAAAAGAGCAGCCAGCGCTCGTGTTCATGGATATCACGATGCCTAACTTGGATGGACTGGAGACGCTAGCGAGGATGCGCCAGGAAAATATGGCCGCTCCCGTCATTCTCATCACGGGCCATGGTACCATGCAGACTGCCATTCACGCAATGCAGCTGGGCGCGTTCGACTATCTTACAAAACCGCTCGACATCAAAAAGATCCGCGACGTCATGCGCCGCGCCATTACGCTGCACAGGAGTACAGCTTTAGTCCATGATCACCGGTCACCATTCAAAGCGGATTTCGTGGATCGATATGAACTCGTGGGCAACAGTCCAACGATGCAGGAAGTGTATAAGACTATCGGCTCTGTGGCAATGACCCCGCACCACACCTCGGTGCTGATTGTTGGCGAAAGCGGTACCGGCAAAGAACTCGTTGCCCGCGCCATTCATCATAGCGGTCCTTCTGCCACAGAGCCGTTTGCGGCAATCAACTGCGCGGCTTTACCCGAGACGCTTCTCGAATCAGAATTGTTCGGCCACGAAAAAGGGGCGTTCACCGGTGCCTTTGAGCGCAAGCTGGGGAAGTTTGAAATGGCTCATGCGGGAACGATCTTTCTCGATGAAATAAGCTCTCTGTCGATAGGCTTGCAGCAAAAACTGCTGCGCGTGCTGCAGGAACGTGAGTTTGAACGACTCGGTGGCAATGAGAAGATCGCCGTTTTGGCCCGATTCGTTGCTGCAACAAATGTTGATCTCGAAACGGAAGTTCAAAAAGGTGATTTCAGGAAGGATCTATTCTTTCGGCTAAACGTGGTCACGGTGCATCTCCCGCCACTGCGAGATCGCCCGGAGGACATTCCAATTCTCGCCAATTACTTCCTGAAAAAATATAGTGACCGTCTTAAGAAACGTCTGCTGGGATTCTCGAGTGAAGCCATTTCCCAACTGACGAATCATCCGTTTCCGGGAAACGTGCGTCAGCTGGAGAACATTGTTGAGCGGGCTGTCATCTTCACGAAAGGAGAAGTTGTTCTCCCCGATAGCTTGCAGGAACCAGCGTCTCAGAAACGGTCACCGATCTCACAATTCCCGCTCGTGAGTCCCGTCTTCAGCAAGGCACGCGATCATTATCTCAAGCTCTTCGAAGCAGAATTCCTCCGCGAAAAGTTGAAAAACTGCAAAGGTAATGTGAGTCAGGCTGCGAAGTCTTCAGGCATGACTCGCCAGAATTTCCAGCGGCTGATGAAGAAACACAAGATTCACTCCGAGCAATTCCGTTAGAAACCGTTGAAGCGTTTCCGCTGCACCTTGCATCCCGCACTCCCTCCTGCAACATGTCGCTTGGCGTACTGCCAACCGCCACTTGGCATTTGAGCGGCAATTGTCGCCCCATCTGATTCATCTCCGGTGGTTTTTCCTGCAAAAGTGAAGTTTCTCATAGGAAAAGGTTCCTGGCACAAGCGTTGCAATGAAAGGCCTGTTAAGAAGAAGGTCCTTTTGTGCACGCAAAAATCCTCGTTCTCGACGACGATGTGAATATACTTTCGGCCTTCGAGAATTTTTTTCGGCAGGAACATTTTACAATGATTGCTGCTACCACGCCTGAAGAGGCTGCGCAGGCATTGCAGAAGCAACCGATTGACCTTCTGATCACTGATGTGCGCCTGAAGTGGCAGTCGGGCGTGACCTTTTTCCTCAACGCAAAAGCTTTATACCCGCGCCTGCCTGTCATCGTGATTACCGGCTATCACGAATCCATCAGCGAACAGGAACTCCGAGCCATGGGTGTGGACCATTTTCTTCTCAAGCCGCTCGATCTCGAGAGACTGCGCTCCGCGGTGCATGACTGTCTCGGGAAACGAAATCCGCCAACCAGTTCTAAATCATCACAACCCCGATTTCATAAAGAGGGAGACCTATGAAAAAGGTTCTATTGGTTGTCATCGCTGCCATCGCGTTGCTGCAGCTTATGACAGATAGCGTGTATGCGATTCCGGCGTTTGCGCGCAAGTACAAGACAAGTTGTGCGACGTGCCACAATGGTTTTCCTAAACTCACAGCATTTGGAGAGTCCTTCCGGCGCAACGGCTATCAATTCCCGGGCGGCACAGATGCCGAATTTGTGAAGGAAGATCCCGTTCCACTCGGTTCAGATGGCTACAAAAAGGCTTTCCCAGACGCGATCTGGCCGGGAAGTCTTCCGGGCACATCCCCGATCTCGCTGTTCCTCAATGGGGAGATTGACTACAATCCGAAGTACGATCCTGCCGATCCAACGACAGCAGCACGGTTTACTTTCGGCGGACTCGGCAGCAGCATTGAGGCGGTTGCAGCTGGTACTCTCGGGGACGATCTTTCTTTTTGGGGACACGCTATTTTAAACAGCGACGGTACGCTTGAGTTGAACAGAATGTTCCTGATCTTCAGCAACCTTCTCGGAGATTCCTACGCGTTCAATGCACGCGTAGGGGTCATTGAGCCAAGCCTCTTTTCGTTCTCAACGCACCGCGCATGGATGGAAGGGTACTGGATCACCACGCGGCCGTTCAGCAGCGACATGGGATGGTCGTTTGAAGAGACCCAGAAAGGTATTGAACTCAACGGAATGTTATCCGGGCGATTTGGATACAGTGCCGGCATCGTTGAAGGGTTTGGAGCAGTTCACTCCGACAAAGATTACTACGCACACGTCACATACAAAGTGGGCGGATTGCCTTTGGATGGAGTGATGAAGGAGGGTACTACACTCAACAACGCAAAGCCTTACATCGACAATTCATTGACGCTTGGGGCATTTGTCTACTCGGGTGCGGCTATGATCGGTTCTGATTCCCTCCTCCAGAACAATAGCTTCACTGTCTTCGGCGGAGATGTGAACGCGTTTTACGACCGGTACAACTTGTTTGGAGGGGTAACGATCCGTACCGACAAGAACCCATTTGTGGGATCTGCCGGCCAATCGGCGAACACGACAACCTGGTTTGGAGAACTCGATGTAACTGTGTTTCCGTGGCTTTTGCCGGGACTGAGGTATGAAGTTTGGAACGGCCAATCGATGGATCCGGGGTCAGGGCGGGCTGTTTCCTATACCGATTCTCAACTCGTTCCCGGAATCGTTGCTCTCGTTCGTCCGAACGTGAAACTGACCCTGCGCGCAACTTGGGCCAAGCTTGCCAGCACCTCCACTGATTCAAATGGAAACCCGATCTTCGTTCTCGGACAGAGCCTGCAACCCGGTCAGGTGCGTCTCCTGATGACCATCGGAATATGAGACACGATACGCTGAATGAAATGATGACATCTCAATATCACAAGGAGTAAAGACCATGAAAACAAAAACCCGTTACTTTCTTACCACTCTTTTTATTGCCGGCTTCGCGATATCTTCTCGGGCAGGTAACATCGTCGGAACCGTGAAGGCGAAGGGCGTCAAGAACAGCGCTGATGCAATCGTGTATATAGAGAAAATCCCCGGCAAGACCTTCAATGCTCCCAAAGAGCACGCGAAAATGGATCAGAAGAATCTCAAGTTTCACCCGCACGTGCTTCCTATTGTCGCAGGTACAACCGTGGACTTTCTGAACAGTGATGACGTGCTTCATAACGTTTTTAGTCCAGACCCGTGCGCCGACAAGATGAACCTTGGGACGTGGCCAAAAGGACAGACCCGGTCCTACACCTACAAGAACGCCGGATGTGTCACCGTGATGCTCTGCAATGTTCACCCAGAGATGGAAGCATATGTTTTGGCGCTCGAGACTCCCTACTACGCCGTCAGCGCCGCCGACGGAAAGTACGAGATCAAAGATGTTCCTCCGGGCAAATACGAACTCAAGATCTGGCATGAGAAACTGAAGGCACAAATCGTCAGCGTCGAAGTCCCGGAAAAGGGGGATGTGACTGTCGATTTCGAAATCCATAAATAGTGAAACTGATTCCAATGTCAGAGCAACTGAGATTCGCCAATCTTGAGTGGTTGGATTCCAACTTCCCGTGCATGGCCGCATGTCCCGTACATACGGAAGCCGGACGCTACGTTGCCCTGATCGAAGAAGGACGCTACCAGGAAGCCTATCACGTGGCCCGCCGTCCGAATCCTTTTGCATCTATCTGTGGCCGAATCTGCGCTGCGCCGTGTGAAACCTCGTGCCGCCGGGGCACGATCGACCAGCCGATTGCCATCCGAGCCTTGAAAAGGTTTGTCACGGAACGATTCGGCGTGGAAAGTATGGTGGATCTTGAGAAGCTGAGAGAGGTGTTCGGCAGGTCAGTCAGAAAAAACGGTATCAAGGTAGCAGTGATTGGCGCTGGACCGAGCGGACTCTCTTGCGCTCACGATCTTGCCCTTCTCGGATACAAAGTAACGGTGTTTGAAGCGCAACCTGTCGCCGGTGGAATGTTGCGCCTTGGGATTCCCGAATATCGTCTGCCAAGGGAACTCATCCGGCTTGAAATTAATGCAATTCTGAGTCTCGGTGTCGAGCTCAAATTGAATTCGGCAATTGGACGCGATTTTACGTTGTCGACCCTAAAGAAGGATGGATTTCAGGCGGTCTTTATTGCGATAGGCTCACACAAAAGCCGGGACCTTCGTATCGAAGGGGTCGAATTGGATGGTGTGTTCCGTGCAGTCGATTTCCTGTTGAATGTCAACCTGGGATTTCGTGTGGATCTTGGACAGAGGGTAATTGTGGTCGGCGGTGGCAATGTCGCGATTGATGCCGCGCGTACTGCCGCCCGTCAGGAGAAAGTGGAGGTGGGTCACGTGACAGAAGTCGCCGAGGCGCTGGACGTTGCGCGCTCCGCAGTCCGATTCGGTGCAAAAGAAGTGCACATGGTTTGTCTCGAAGACTGGAACGAGATGCCTGCCTCCAAGGAAGAGATTGGAGAAGCGCTCGAGGAGCGAATCCAGATCCATCCTCGCGTTGGTCCGAACCGCATTCTCGGGAAGCAAGGAAAAGTGGTCGGGTTTGAGACAATCGACTGTGTTTCCGTTTTTGATGACCAGAAGAAATTCAACCCCCGCTTTGCCCCCGGTTCAGAACGCGTCATGGAGGCAGACACGATCATCATGGCGATCGGCCAGACATCCGATCTTTCATGGATCTCCCCTGAGGATGGTGTTCGCATAACACCGCGCAACACAATCGAGGTCAATCCGGCCACGCTTGCGACAAGCGCGCCCGGAATCTACGCCGGGGGCGACGTTTCCTTTGGTCCCCGCAACGCGATCGATGCCATCGCAAACGGCAAGAAGGCCGCACAATCCATTCATACCCATTTGTCTGGTGCAGCCGCCACCACAGTAGAAGTGGACTTGCACGGACGTGACGTTGAAATCATTGTCCAGAACACCCGCACATATCACCGCTTGTGGGGTTATGAGAAGACGCAGCGTGTACCAATTCCATCGCTTCCAATTGAACGGCGTATTGGCGTTGCGCAGATCGAGCTTGGCTACAGAGAAGAGCAGGCCCGAACAGAAGCGTCACGGTGTCTGCACTGCTGGGAGAACACGATCTTCAACGAGGCGGGGGAAGATACGGGCAGCGAGTGTATTCTTTGCGGTGGTTGTGTAGATATCTGTCCTGAGAGTTGCATTGAGCTGACGGTGCTTGATCGCCTGGAGCCGGACGAGGCGCTCTTCGCAGAGTTGCGCAAGACGTATGACGTTGTTTTAACGGGCGAGAAGCAAGGAGTTCCGGGTTCGGTCATGATCAAAAATGAAGAGCGATGCATCCGCTGTGGCCTTTGCGCGATGCGTTGTCCCGTGGGTTGCATCACTATGCAAACCTATACGGTCTCTGAAACCATGCGACTCTGAGCTTGATCCGTACGGAGAAAGGAAACCTGTGAAAGAAAACGAGAAACCCAATGAGAGCCTCCTGACGCGACGTTATTTTCTCGAGACGGTCAGCTTTGGCGCTCTCGGCCTGGCGGCGATCGGAAGCCTCATTCTGAGTGGAGAGTATCTTTCACCGAATGTTGTCCGAGAACCTCCGATGAAATTCAATGCAGGTCCTCCTGAGGACTTTTCGCCCGGCAGCGTTACCCTCAACAAGGAGCAGAAGGTATACATCATCCGGGCGAAGGAGGGATACTTCTACGCGCTCTCGGCCGTCTGCACTCACCTCGGATGCATCACGAACTGGAAACCTGATGAGGGAATTGTCGCATGCCCCTGTCACGGCAGCAAATTCGACAAGGAAGGCCGAAAGATTGAAGGCCCGGCTCCCCGTCCGTTGCCGCGGTTCTCTATCGCTCTTGACGACCGGGGCTCTTTGGTAGTTGACCGTTCAGTCGTCGTCGGTGACGACACAGTGCTCAAGGTGTAAGGCTGTTGATGTCTGTGACAAGGAGATATCGATGAACAGGATGTTCGGCAGGCTCATACAAACTCAAGTCTGGCAGTCCATGTTCCGCCATGGACTTCCCACGTCCAACCGAACCCGCGCCGAGGCTGTATTCTATAACTTCTTCCTCCATATTCACCCGACGAAGGTTCGAAGTCGATCCATCAAATTCACGTACACCTGGGGACTTGGAGGGCTCTCTGCCGGCTTGTTCATCATCCTCACGATGACCGGTGCGCTCCTGATGCTTTATTACAGGCCGTCGGTTCATGAAGCATTCGGAGACATGAAAGATCTTCAATTCGCTGTTTCCTCCGGCCAATTCCTCAGAAACATGCATCGCTGGGCTGCACACGCCATGGTTGCTGTTGTCTTCCTGCATATGCTCCGTGTTTTCTACACCGGTTCCTACCGTCCTCCGAAGGAGTTCAACTGGGTTATCGGGGTCTTCCTTCTTATGTGCACAATTTTGCTCAGCTACACGGGATACTTGCTGCCGTGGGATCAACTCTCGTTCTGGGGCATTTCGGTGGGAACAAACATGATTCGGGCGGTGCCGTTCGGCATCGGCGATAGGCTCTCGTTCTTGCTCCTCGGCGGGAATATCGTCGGTGAGAATGCGCTCATCCGGTTCTATGTCCTGCACTGCTTCATTATTCCTGTAGCGACTGTCATGTTGATGGCGATTCACTTCTGGAGAGTACGGAAGGACGGCGGGGTTTGATCGACTCGAAGCGCTACCCGAGAGAGGAAACGGAAGGAAAACGATGGATACGGTGAAGGATCTCCACGTAGAAGAATCATCTGACGCGAAGAAAACGCCGAAGCGCATCGCCTTCATTAAGGAGCGAACCGCTGCACGTGTGAGACAGGAAGAAGAAGACATGGTGATGACGGTCCCACACCTTGTGGTGCGTGAACTCATCGCGTTTGAGATGTTGGTCATCGTGCTCGTCCTGATCTCGCTGTTCTTCAATGCTCCCCTGGAGTGGATGGCGGACCCGCAGCACACGCCCAACCCTGCAAAAGCTCCATGGTACTTTCTCGGATTGCAGGAGTTGCTCCATTACTTCCCACCAGTTGTCGCCGGGGTTATCCTTCCGACCATGGTCGTCATCGCATTGATCGTTATTCCGTATGTCAGGATCAACGTGAAACGGGAGGAGCTCTGGAAGGAGAACCGCGAACGAACGCTTGCGGCACTTCTGATCAGCGCGGGAATCCTGAGCGCCGTTTTGCTCCTGTACGGTGTGTATGCGATGTTGGTCCCGACCCTCCTTATTGTCGGTGCGATGCTCTTCCCCCACTATTTCCCCCGCAACCATGGATTCGTAGCATGGCTTGCAGATCGATCGCTGGCGTGGTGGGTAATGACATGGTTCGTGATCAACGTCGTCATCCTGACAGCCATCGGAACGCTTTTCCGGGGACCCGAGTGGAGTTGGACGTGGCCATGGAACGGGATCTACTAATTCAGTGATCGTTTTTTCCCTTGCCTGGAGCATGGATGGACAAATTCCGGAAATATCTCGCACTGGTGAGCGTCTCTTTTCTTGTCGTCCTCGCGGTATCTCCATTCAAAGACTACTTCAGTGAATGGAGACGCACCCAGCAATCCTACAACCAGCTTATTGGCGACTTACCGCAGCGCGTGAAGCCCGCCGAAGTTGGTATCAAACAACTTTGGATCCAGAAGCTGGATCGCGTCGACCGATGTGAGACATGCCATCTCGGGCTCAAAGAAGAGGCGCTGAAGAATGCACGCGAGCCATTCCGTGCACATCCGGCCATCTATCATAATATCGAAGAATTCGGCTGCACAATTTGCCACGAGGGCCAGGGAGCTGCAACAGAATACAAAGAGTCCGTAGGCAGGGTGAAGTACTGGGACAAGCCCATTTTACCGCGTGAATACATGGACGCATCGTGCGCAAAATGCCACAAGGAACGAGATGTCCCTCAAGCGCCCGTGTTGAACCTGGGCCGCAAGCTCGTCGAAGAGTCGAATTGCATTGCCTGTCACAAGATTGAAGGAAACCAGAAACAGTGGGTGCCCCATCTCGATGGTATCGGATCCAAGGTGAATCGCACCTGGCTCGTTCACTGGCTGAAGAATCCAAAGCAGTATTTCCCGAAGACAAGGATGCCGAATTTCCTTCTCTCCGATGAGGAAGCCAATGACCTTGCCGATTTTCTGATGTCGTTCACTGCTTTTTCTCACAACACGACTCTTGAGCCGTTGCCGGCCCCACTAAAGCAGGTGGCGGAGTCACAAAAAGCCAAGTTGATTGAACTCGGGTCAACGCGGGTTAGCGAGGCTCGTTGCATCAGTTGCCATCCCATTAACGGAAAGGGGGGGTATGTCGCCACAGATCTTGGCAAGGTTGCGAGCAAAGTCAGCCAGGAATGGCTCTATAACTATCTTAAGCAGCCGAAAGCTTTTTCACCGGACGTCCTGATGCCACGATTCGGCTTTAACGAACAGGAACTTCAGGGTGTCGTTGCCTACATCGAAAGCGAATTCGTCGATTACGATGCAGAGGAGGACTCAGCCCGCACTCCGGATCCTGCCTTTTACGAAAAGGGTTTTGCACTCTTCAAGAAATACAACTGCGGCGGTTGTCATGAACTCGGTGGGATTTCAAAGCCGGAGGAAATGGGTCCCGATCTGACGTTCATTGGCAGCAAGAAACCGTACGAAATTGAGTTTGGCAAGACGACTATTGAGAAAACTCTCCCGTCCTATCTCAAAGCGAAGCTGTTGGATCCCCGCTCATTCATCTCCACGTCCAAAATGCCTCGTTTCGGATTCAGCGAAGAAGAAGCTCAGGCAATTGCCGTAGCGCTGCTGGGCAATACAGATGAGAAGATTCCAGAAGAATATATCGTCCGTCCGAGACAGAAAGGACGGTTTGCACCGCAAGGGGAGTTTGGCAAGGTTGTCGACGAGATGGCCTGCCTGGGATGTCACGTGATGAACGGTACCGGCCGCCTTGTGGCTACCGACCTTTCCGTGGAGGCCAGTCAGGCAAATGCGAAGTGGATAGCCGGATACTTCAAGATCCCATATTCGTTGCGGCCGATCTTGACGGAGCGCATGCCCAATCTTTTCATGTCCGACGCGAAGATCAGGACCATTGTTGATTACATGGAAAAGGTGTTCATTGCGGATTCGATGGATCATGCCGTGAAGACGGATCCGGCGACAGTGGCAAAAGGGCGCGGGCTTTACTTCGAACGATACGGATGCCAAAGTTGTCACCAGATAGCCGGCAAGGGGGGGTATGTTGGACCGCCTCTGGACAAAGTGGGGAGTCGCCTGAAGGCGGGTTGGATTTATCACTGGCTCAAAAATCCTCAGGCGTACAAGCCGGAATCGATTGAACCGAACAACAGACTGAACGACGATGAGGCAGACGCGCTGACAGCGTATCTGCTGACACTTCACTAGAGAGACCTATGCCGATCACCCGAAAGCGCTTGCTTGCCAGTTTCATGGTAATCAGTTTGTTGCTTCTGCTATCACAGTGTTCGTCGCAAAAAGGCGGACCCCAAAACGCGTCTCATGCAAGGGACAGCGTGCGCACGGTCGATTCAGCCGCGGCGACAACCTCCAATGTAGTCTCTCTGGTTCAAACGTATGAGGAACGGCAGGGAAAAGCGTTGTTCTTGAGGTACTGCTCTGTTTGTCACGGTGTCGAGGGAAAAGGGGATGGATTCAATGCGTTCAATCTTGACCCGCGACCACGTGACCTAAGTGACAAAAAGTATATGGGTGCATTCAGCGAAGAGCGACTGTATCAGACGATCGACGTCGGAGGGAGAGGGATGAACAAATCGCCGTCGATGCCGTCCTGGGGAGGGAGGCTTAACCGGCAGGAGATAAAGTACGTCGTCACGTATGTGCAATCGATGTCCGCAAAGTGATTGAGTCTCGGAAGGTACTGTTTTCGAATATACCTCGAGCCCTCTATGCAAATGCAGAAATGTTATGGAAACTACCACACTATGGAAACCTCCCGCAAAGGGGCAGAATGATCTTCTGAGTCGATTTGGACTGCCACTACTAATAGGATCCCGACTGGCAGAAGTCAGTTGGGAATCGTTCTTAAATCTTATGTAGGCGCTTGATGCCGCCATGTGTGTGGGGGCCTACAATAGTCCTGCAAGTGAGTAGAGAAGCATGATGCGACGTAATGGCTTATGCCCGTTGAACATAAGGTCTACAACGTGTGTAGAAGAATTCTTGTCTGTGTTTGAGGAATAATTCAACATATTGTGTTTGCATTTCTGAGAAAATCCACAAACTTGTGTGTTGTGATTGCCCTTCACGGAACGTCGAGTGATCGACATGGCCAGTAGCGAGCCGTCACCTCTCCAGCACCGATATCATTTCTGATAATTGACACGCCTTTTCGATTTTTAGCTTCACACCTGAATACTCAAGTCTTGCACGGTCATTGACCGTGTCGCTCAGTGTTATCCTCTGAACTTATCCTGCCGCAGGTCGGGAGCGGGCTTTTCGCGAGACCTGACCTTGGGACATTTGGGGTCGTCACGCGAGCTAGCTGCAATTGCCCTTCACTTTCTCACGAAAGGAGAAACACATGAAAAACATTTACCGATTCCCTTTTGTGATGTTTTGCCTCTTCACCAGTACGAATCCATTGCATGCCCAATGGATCCAAACCCCCTACGGCGGCATCGTTCGTAGCTTGGCCGTCTCCGGCACGAATTTCTTTGCTGGGACCAATGACGGCGTGTTTCTGTCGACGAACACCGGCACAAGCTGGTCCGCGGTCAATTCCGGCTTGACGAACACGTATGTTCATTGTCTTGCCGTCTCCGGCACGAATCTCTTCGCCGGGACTGATGGCGGCGGCGTCTTTCTTTCCACCAACAACGGCACAAGCTGGACGAGTACCGGCTTGACGAACGCTCTTGTCTATGCTCTTGCCGTCTCCGGCACGAATCTCTTTGCCGGGACTAATGGCAGCGCCTTTCTTTCCACCAACAACGGCACAAGCTGGACTGCGGTCAATTCCGGCTTGATGATCGCTTCTGTCCGTGCTCTTGCCGTCTTCGGCACGAACCTCTTTGCCGGGACTGATAGCGGCCTCTTTGTTTCCAGTAACAACGGGACAAGCTGGACTCCTGTCAATTCCGGCTTGACGAACACTCGTGTCTTTGCTCTTGCCGTCTACGGCACGAATTTCTTTGGCGGGACTGATGCAGGTGGCGTCTTTCTTTCCAGCAACAACGGGACAAGCTGGTCTGCGGTCAATTCCGGCTTGACCAATACATCTGTTAGCTCTCTTGCTGTCAGCGGCGCAAATCTCTTTGCCGGAACTTATGGCGGCGGCGTCTTTCTTTCCACCAACAACGGGACAAGCTGGACTGCGGTCAATTCCGGCTTGACGAACTCTCTTGTTTCCTCTCTCGCTGTGAGCGGTACGAATCTTTTTGCGGGGACTTTTGGCGGCGTCTCGCGGCGGCCACTTGCGCAGATGATTACTTCTGTTGCTAAGATAGCCGGTAGTGAGGTGCCGGAGAGTTTTACGCTTGAGCAAAATTATCCTAACCCGTTCAACCCAAGTACGATAATTCAGTTCTCACTCCCACGAACGGCGCATGTGACTCTGAAACTCTTCAACACGGTGGGAGAAGAAATAGCAACATTGGTGTCTGAGGAACTCGGTGCTGGCACCTATACAACACAATGGAATGCTACGGCTATTGCAGGCGGTTTCTACTTCTATCGTTTCCACGCTGGATCATTTACTCAAACAAAGAAACTCATTTTGCTTAGATGAACGGCCAACTGCAACCAACAATCGGCAAACCGGCGCTTATATCATTTGTATAGGCGTTGGAAGTTCGGAGTTTGGCAGGACACAAAGAATTCGCTCAAGTGCTCGCCTCCGCAAGGAACGAGCCATTCAGATGCGGCGGGTTGCAACGGCGGTCTGCCTGAACGTTAGTTGCAATTGCCCACGCATTAACCGTGTAAGGAAAGTTCAACATGAAACATCGAGGATTTAGACAGCATTTGGTTTGGCTGCTCATCACAGTCCATCTCGTCACGATCTATGGATGCACGGTCACGAATCACGTCACCCTTTCCGGTAATGAAATGCCTGTCGGATCTAATTTGAAAATCGCTACAGTCATACTCAAGGATGGGGACATCATCGAATTTGACAGCGGCGGAGGACTGTGCGTTGAAAAAACAAAAGATGGAAAACCGTATCGTGTTATCGTCGGAATGACGCATAGCAAGAACATCGAGATCGATCCCGAGAAAGTTCTTGAGGTGAAAGTTGACCAAAAGGAGTCAAGCGGGCTGGGCAGCTTTGTTGCAGGTTTTCTTATCGGTTTGCCGGTTGGTGCTGGCATCCTTGTTCTCGTTGTTATTGCTTTGAATAGTGGCCGTTGAAAGGAACAGGCGATGGCTAAGAATATCATCATTGCGGGAGCCTTACTTTGCTTATTCCTGAGTGAGGTAACGTTCGGGCAAGTGCAGGTAAAGAGCACAGACATGAAACAGGCGCTTGTCTTCCGCCCGAACCAGGACGCGATACGAGGCAAGCTTGCTGAAATACGAGAAGATTACATTGTTGTGTTGTCGTCGGAACGCGAGGTAAGAGTTCCTTTTGCCGAAATAGGCAGAATAATTTTGACGGTCGAGCAAGGGCTGGGGCGGGGGCCATTCTATGGGGCAGTTCTTGCGGGATATGGTAGTGCGTACGTACTTGCAGCATCACGTGATCACGGCGGATTTGTTGAATCACGGGATTTGCCTTGGTATGCCATTGTTGTGGTTCCGAGTATTGCGCTTGGGGCTGGCATCGGATATCTCGTCGACCCAGGCTCCGTGCAAAAGGACGAAGTTTTTGATTTTACTGGAACTGACGAAGCAAAAGCCCGGGAAAAGTCCCGCCTTGCAAGGGCCGCAAATCAAGGGTTACGCGAAAGCAAACTGCATTTCACATTCCAGGCAAGTCATGTTAATTCGAATGTGCTGAGCATGCTGCCAAGCTCACTTGGCTACCATCAGGACAATGGCGCAGGCCAGTTCAATCTACTCAGGAAGGTGCAACTGACTTACTCCGTGGCGCCGAAGGTAGAGTTAGGGGTAGCATGGGTGGAGTTCAGCGAACCATCAACATCCGCCTATGCATTCGAAATTCCTAGCAATGGCGACTTCAAGTCTTACTCTGTGTCTGAAACGTTTCAGGCAAGCGGAGAATTCATCGTCGCGTCATACAAACCGTTGTATTCTCTGGTTGATTCATGGCTGGACTTAAAAGTCGGAGGCGGATTTGGGATCGCCTCAATTGACTACAACAGAAGAACAACTGTCTCGGCGAATACGTGGCAGCAATCCTTTTTCAATGTTGCCGACAATTCTGTGGTTGCGTACCTCTGTGGTGAACTTGAGTTCGAACTTGTAGATGGGTTTTCAATAGGGCTGGTTGCTGACAAAGTGTTCGGTCCGTCAAGAGACGCACCGGCAGTGCCCGAGGCAAAAATCCCGGCCCAGACATTGAGTTTCGACAACTCTAGCGTGGGCTTCACCATTGGCCTCCATTTTTGATGCCCGTTCGCCTTTGGCGAGTGCGGTCTTTACTCAGGTCGGACAATCCGACCCATAGGCACGTTGAGTAAACAAGCATTTACTATAGGGGAGATGAGACAATGATACAACGATTCTTCTTTGTTCTTTTGCTGTGCAGCATTCCGGGTATCATGGCACACGCACAGACGGAGTACTTCCTCAATGTCGGGACAGACACAATGTACGTTGGCAACCCGTATTACGAAATTGCGCTGCTCAAGGCAAACGGCTCGATAGTCTCCATACGGAATAAAACAACGGGAAACATCGTCTCAACCGGTACAGGGGAACAAACGATGTGGAGCTGCGAGTTTTTCAACACTGCTAGTCTTGGCTCAGACTCGTATCGCGCAGGCCAGGCGAATTCGTTCACATATTCATGGAACGCAGCCCAGTCGCAACTAACGCTCGCCTATACTCCGGATTCCACGGCATCGCAACAAATCAGCGCAACAGTAACACTGACCGCTTCGGTTCAACAGTACTTCGACCTTGCTATCAAACTGCAAAATAAGTACGGGGACACGCTCAGCTTTATTGGCTTTCCCAAAGGGCTTACATTCCCGTTAACGGACATACAAGAAGTGATCCTCCCTGTTCTTCCCGGTGTCAAGTTCACCCGCAATTTCTTCACTCAGAAGCGTTCGTGGATCTGGTATAGTTATCCGAGTCCTCTGATGTTTGCTGACTACACCTATGTTACAACAGGATCCGGATCGCTGTGTATGTATCTGGTTCTCCATGAGGATATGACCCCGAGAGTCATCAAGGAACTGAACTTTCAAAATACAACTGACCGGGGGGAAGTGTACCGCTTCCAACATAGATTCGAACTTGCAATACCAGATGGAGGCCAGTGGACAAGTCCTACCATGAGGATTAGCATTGGTGAAACGGTGCAACAAACCGTCGATGATTTCCGGAAGGACAGTGAGCTCGAATATAGTCCTTCCATTCAACAAAAACTCGGTCTCTTGTATCCATCGGTCGCAATCGCGTTGAATACCAAGATCGATGCTAATGGCATGTTCCTTGATTTCAACATGAAGCTTTCCGATCGCGATCGATACCGACAATTTCTGAACAATCAGCCAAATCCGTCCCTGTTCTGGGTTATGGGATGGAGCTTGCGAGGGTTCGACGAGAACAACCCTGATTACTTCCCTCCCGATCCGAAGCTTGGCAGCGAGGACGATTTGCGCGCGTTGTTCCAGAGCATGCGCGACGCCGGACATCTGACGATGCCTTACATCAATCTCACCTGGTGGGATGATGAATCGCCAACGATGCGATCGCTTAATCCGAACGAAGTGGCCGTCCTCGACCGCAACAAAAAGCCGGTATACGAAAATTTTGGTGCAGGCGGCTATGTGATGTCACCCTATCCGACCGCCGTCCTCAATAGGATTCAACAGGTAATGCAAGAATTGCAGGAGAAGCTCAAGCCGGATATTGTTTACGAAGATCAGATCAACCGAGCGGGATTAGACTTCAATCCTTCAGCCCCGACCCCCTGGGCGTTGGCACAAGGATGGTTTGAGCATACGCGCCGCTACGAGTCGATGCATCTGATGTCTGAGGGAGGATATGATCGCCTCGTTCCGACGCACGTCGGCCTGATGACCAACATGCTAATAGCAGACCTGGGATCGTGGGGAGGTTTCGGATGGAAGGAGTGGGGATCGGGGACGTACGAGTATTACCCGATCGTCTCGATGATGGCCCGCGACAAGATCTTGTTCTACAACTTGGCTGACAACTTCACTTCATCGAAATACATTCTCAGCTGGAGCCTGGCGACGGGGCAGATGCTAAGCTGGGAGTTTCAAATCGCGCTTGTGGGGAGTCTTTGGCAACAAGTCTCAGCGGATTTTCAAAAGTTCGTGATTGGTCCCTATGTGCATGAGCGGATTCGGAATTACACACATGTTGCCGATAGTGTAACTTCTACGCGGTACGAAACGCACACAGTTTTCGTCAATTGGTCCAAATCGAATACTTATCAAGCGGGACAGTATATACTTTCAAAAGAAGGCTGTCTGGCGACGAGTGATGATGGAAAGCTCACAGCCGGTATTTTCACGTGGTTCAACGGAAAGGAGCTGACGGCTGGAGATCATTTTCTCATCGTGCGTCAGTTTGCCGACAGCATTGTTGTGCACCATCCAATGGGTCCGAGCACGAAACTCTCTGTGACAATGCCGGCGAACTGGGGCACAAATCCCGATCTGCACGTTTACGCGTTCACGAATGATGTAACGTCCGAGGCTACGAAGACTGTCGCAGGCGGGAGAGTGGAGTTCGATCTAAAAGATTCTGTCAACAATGGGCGTGTCGTGCGTTATACCGTTGCCATAGGACCGGTGTATCTTACAAGTCCGCAGCTTCTCTTGCCAGCCGGTGGTGCAGAAGAACTGAGTCGTGCGCCTGTCCTGAGTTGGGATACCGTGGCGGGGGCGACGAGCTATTCGGTGGAGGTGGCGATGGAATCTTCATTCTCGACTGTTGTCTACAGCCGCACAGTTGCTCAATTAAACCAACTCCAGATCGATACCCTAGCGCAGGGGACGACCTACTTCTGGCGGGTCTGCGCTGTGAAAGGTTCTTCTGTGGGTACCTGGTCTGAGACGCGCCGGTTTCGGACGGCAGGAAACAATCTGAGTGATGGACTTGTTGCATATTTTCCGCTGAATGGAAACGCAAATGATTTTGCAGGCAACGACAATAACGGATCGATCCGTAGCGGAGTACAACCTGCTGCAGACCGCTTCGGAGCTGCCGGACGTGCGTACGACTTTAACGGAAGCAACGGCTACATCGAATTTTCCGAGTCGCCGTCGGTTCGTGCAATAGAGAAAGAAGTCTCTGTGGCGGTATGGGTGAAGCCTCGTTCGTATAAGCAGGAAGCCGGAGTGATGCTGCGCGATCTCTATTGGAATCTTCTCCTGGTGAACGGTCAAACGACGGGTCTCATCTTCGACGAAAATGGAAATCAGAATCGGATTGTGGGCTCACAGCAGGCTCCACTGAACACCTGGTCTCACATCGCGTATACGTACGACGGCTCAACCATTCGAGTCTATATGAACGGTCAGCAGACAGGAGAACTGGCTTTCGCGGCCAGGAGAATCGGGAGGACGGACGTGGTGATGAACCCAACCCTCGGCAAAGGCATCGGTCTGAACCAGCATTATTTCGACGGCGTGATCGATGAGGTGTTCGTCTATAACCGAAGGCTCGCAAACGCGGAGCTTGCTCTTCTTGCACAGTACCAGGGCCTGGTGGCACCGGCCCTTCAATCTCCCTCGGATGGAGAGACTGTTGCGACGAGAACACCTTTGCTGAGCTGGCTGAGAGTCCCGGGTGCAGCGACGTATCGCTTACAGTTGTCGCTTAATCCTGCCTTCTCATCGTTCGTGTTTCAAGATTCGACGCTGACGTCTGCGAGTGTGACAGCGCCGCTCCTCGCGCTCGATACAACGTATTACTGGCGCATGCGTACCACTAATGGGCCGATCACGAGCGACTGGTCGTCGGTTATTAGGTTCAGGACAAGTCGAACAGTCACAGGAGTCGAGAAGACGTCGGCAATTCCGAAGGAGTTTGCGCTGCTTCAGAACTATCCCAACCCCTTCAACCCAAGCACGATCATCGGCTATTCATTGCCGAAAAACGCAAACGTATCGCTCAGGATCTTCAACACACTGGGTCAAGAAGTCGCATTGCTTGTGAACGAGCAGAGGTCGCCCGGTTATTACCGGGTTCAGTGGAACGCCAATGTCCCCAGCGGCATCTACTTCTACCGTCTACAGGCGGGAGAATTCGTGGAGATGAAGAAGATGATCCTTCTACGTTGAGTTTTTTGCCAATTTGAAACTTGGGATGATTGTGAAAGATCCCAAATCCGTCAGAAATGTCAGATTACCGGGGGTGCTGCTATCAAAATGCCAATTCGAAGACTCTCTGCAAGGTTGCAACTGCCGTAAGTAGCCGGCCCTCGCCCTTCGATCCTTCGAATTCGTCCCGACCCAAATCGCCGGGACTTCGCTCAGGGTCGAATCTGAAAAGATATGGCCCCTTTTCTTGTTTCTTGTAGCGGGGTCGAACTTGCGTAAGTGTGAAAAGCATATTCCAATCTTCTCTGACCTCTGCGTATCCTTCCTCCTGGCATTCCCCTCAAGATACAACCGCACGCTATTAGCCGCGACGCGAAGATCACCCCTCGCTGTTGTACAATCAACGCCGACCCGCGAGAGGAGCTTCGTGAAATCAAATACAATCTGGCGCTTGTTGCCACGATCCAAGCCACATCTCCGAGGATTAATCCCTTTTTCATCCCTTTGGCCTATTACCAATTCGTAAAATCGTGTGTATAGTCTCATCGGGCTTCAGAAGGATGTACTTCGCGCTCGCGGGCGGCGGCATACCTTTTCTTCGAAAAGGGGCCGTAGAGTGGGGCCAAATCTACGGATCGGTCTCAAGCTAGAGACCTGCCGGGGAGCCAGAGCAAGAAATCACTTGACTCTGATTAGGC
>Ga0187866_1001214_pt1 | contig 25529 bp, 28 predicted proteins | sample June2016WEW_11_1_3_FD_133013 | JGI IMG/M metagenome (GOLD analysis project Ga0187866, IMG submission 133013) | Peatland microbial communities from SPRUCE experiment site at the Marcell Experimental Forest, Minnesota, USA - June2016WEW_11_150 | ecosystem: Environmental > Terrestrial > Soil >...
ACAAGATGTTCCCGAACTGGCGGAGTCAAATCGGCCAGACAAGGGCCGACCGTCTTGGCAGATTTCCCGTTGACTGACGGCAAGAACCGTCTCGGGACAACGTGTCGCGCGCACGGCGACCTTCATCCTCAGTTTGCCCCCCTCACCTTGATCCCTGTGTGCCGCCGATTGTACTTCGGCAGAAGCTCCCTGAGGCGTCGGACCACGTCGTCGGCGCTCTCCACGGAAATGACCCTGTCGTCCCTGAGCCCCGGATACCGTCTCCTCGAGTCTATGCGGACCCCGGCGAGTCTGCCGCTCCATCCGTCGACCCGGTAGGCGAGGATGAGCCGCTTCAGAGTCCACGCGAAAGCGATCTCTGAAAGAGTGCCGGCTCCTCCGCCCATCGCCACCACGGCGTCGCTGTTCGCCACAATGAGGTTCCTTGCAAGATCGATCCCCGTGGCGATTGTAATGTCGCTGTACCCCTCTGCCTCAGACGGGTCGAAGCCGGGGAGAACCGTGACGAGGTCTCCCTCGTGGTACCGCGCAGAGCTTCTCGCTCCTTCGGCGAGCGCCCTGGCCAGGTCCTCGGGACCGCCGGAGACTATCCTGTAGTTCTCATCGATCAGCCGCCTACCCAGAGCGACCGTCAGCTTCCGCTTCCGAGCGCTGAGGTGCACGTCGCCTACGACCCCAATCGTGTATCGTCTCAACCTAGGACGCTCCGCAGGAAGGCTTGGAGACTGTCTCCGCAATTAGGCTTTCCCGCTCCTCCTTCGTGAGCGTTCGCTTCAGGGGGGAAGGCTCGTACTGGTAACCCGCGCTGCCCCGTGCTCGATCATCAGACATGGGGTTTTCGGACCGAATGGAGAAGCTCCCCTATCCTGCGATACGACGCGCCATAGGCCACGCTCGAGGCCGCCATGTAGAACCCGAACCAGAGCACCAGGTCGTGGGAGCCTCCTCCTCCCCACACCAGGGCCTCGCCTGGCGCCTGGGACCAACCCGTGAAGGTCCTGACCAGGTCGCTGAGGAACATCCCCAGGACGCCGATCACGTACAGCTCGGCGGCCCTTCCGAGGGGCGACTCGTTCCTGCGCTCTGCGGTGTAGGCGAGTCCAATCACCGCTCCCAGGGCGGCAAAAAGAGACCCGAACCGGACGGGCGCCACCAGGGACCCCGAATTGGCCTGCACCAGGCCAAAGACCGCCAGCGCGAATATCGAGAGCGAGAACACCAGCGCCCAGAAGAGCCGGCCGCGAAAGAGCGTCGACCTCCCTCCGATCTTGCTCGAGGGCTCGACCACGACGACAAGGACGATGGAGAGCAGCACGGGCAGCACCGCTCCGTACAGATCGATTCCGACCTCCTCAGAATACAGCGGGAACAGGGCAATTCCCAGCCCGAACTCTGGGACGAGATCCAGGAGGACAAGACTGATTGCGAGGGCGAGAAGGATTGCCTCCAGGCCTCCCAGAACAGAGGCCCATGCCCCAGATCTGGCCTCCTTGCCAGACGGATCATTGCCGCCCATGCCTTGCCAAATCCGTCCCAACCTCCTTAAGTCTGCATCCCACATCTCTTTCTTCTTCGAAGCCGAAGGGGCGCAGCTGGAAGGCGACTGGCTCTGGTCTTGCGAGTCTCTTTTGGCGACCTCTCCCCTTCGCCGACCGGAGAAGACGGCGGTCGCTTATCTCCCCTGTGCGGACCGTTCGACCCATGGCTCAGACAAACGAAAGGTGCGACAAGTGCAGGAGACTCTGCGTCGAGAAGGACAACTGGCTCCGAGGTCCCCTGGAGGGGAAGTACGAGTACCTCTGCGGGACCTGCGCCCGGATGGAGGAGATGGTCTGGCCGCTGAAGTGGAAGCGAGAGGCCGAGGACCCGCGATGACGGTGAACGAGCGAGCAACCCACAGCAATCCAAATGAAGCATGAACCGAATCCAGCGGCATTGAAGATCCTCGTCACCCGCGACGCAACGAGAAAGGAGAATCACCCGTAGATTCAACAGAGCCGTGGTTAGCGATGCTCACCGAGGCCATAAATAACACGAACACGCATCTGAGGGAATGAAGAGGTCACGCGTGAATGCCCTCGGAATTGCGGCCATCGTGCTCTTCTTCCTCTTCATTGTTCCTATGATTCCTGGGACTCTCCCGTTCTGCAAAGGCGGGCCCCCACCGCACGGCTACTATTCTATCACATTCTTTCTCCTCGGTGCCGGGGTGGTCTTCTATCAGGGGACGACCCATTTGATGTGGAGTAGATCCCCTTCCTGTCAGTAGTCACCATCACCCAATATTGGACAACCCCTCAAATCACTCGAACATTGGACAGAACCCTGATTGGCGTTGCGCAATGGGTGACGGCAGACCCGTCAGACAGAACTCTTTCCCGATAGCATCTCTGCTACCTTCTCATGGAGAACCTTCACGTCATACTTGGTTCTCCCCTCGAAGACTGTCAATCGAAACTTCGTCTTGGACTCGATGTGCAGTGATGAAGTCCGTCCAACACCCCCCACTTCACTTATCCTCGCCGTGACGGTTGTTCCCCAAGAGGACTTGTCCCACGCTGAGTGGATGATGGGCATGCCTGTGCGATGGAGTTGCGGAGGAGTCTTCGCCACAATCTCTCCTTTCGCTTCGTCTGCCTCGATGAGTTCCCACAATAGAATCTGCATCGCGTCCCTCGTGGCACTGAAGACTTCGTCCGCAGGGAACGCAAATTCGAAATCCCCTGAATGGCTTCCCATAGGTTGCCTCAATTTACTCGATTGACCTCTTAAGCAGTTCCATCCGTTTGGCGAATCATCAAGAAGTTCTGTCAAGCCTTGAACACGCACAAAGGTCAACAAAACCGCAGTACTGTCAATGTGATATATCGACGCCAAAATGGGCAGTGGAGCGACCTCATGGCCATTGACATAGCGAAGCGTTCTGTGCGCGGGAGTCTCATCCTCTTCGCTTCGAACTTGGCCGCCACGGGCATCAACGCCATAACGATCATCCTGGTGGCGAGGTTGCTGGGGGCCTCCGATTACGGCATCTATTCTCTGGCGCTCGTGATTCCAGGCATACTGCAACTCTTCATCGGGTTCGGAGCGCTTCCCGCGGTAGTCAGGTACGCGGCCTACTACACTTCGATCGGAAGGGAAGACGAAGCAAAGAGGTTCACCATGAACGTCATGATCTTCCTGTTCGTGACCGGAGCGATCCTGACCGCCGTCAGCTTCTTCCTCGCTGGGAGCCTTTGCACCCTCATTCTCCAGCGCCCGGACCTCACGTCGTACGTCCAGCTGACGTCGCTGACTGTGCTCGGAACGACCATCCTTCAGACCGCCTCGACTGCGGCGATTGGCTGGAACTCGATGGCTCTGTCAGGATCTACGTCGGCCGCGCAGGCGCTCATCAAGCTGGCCCTAGCCCCGCTCCTCGTGCTCGCGGGCTTCGGGGTCACCGGGGCCCTCGTCGGCCACCTGGCGTCCTTCTTCTTGGCCGGGACTATCGGGGTGGCGATCCTCTACATGAAGAGGCTCAGGGGTTTCGGGAGCGTAAGGAACTTCGCCGCTGACGTGAAGATGATGAACGTCTACGGCCTCCCGGTCTACGGAGGCACCGTCCTGGTGGGCCTGGCGACCTACTTCGTCTACGTCCTCCTCTCCCGCATAGCCCCCAGCTACGCGGTCTTCGGCTACTACCAGGCGGCCGTCAACTTCACCGCGCCCATCGCCCTCCTCGCCTCTGCCATGGTCAGCGCGCTCTTCCCCGCCTTTGCCTCGATCGACGGAGTGAAGGCCGACGTCAACTCGGCCTTCAGGCACGCGTACAGGTTCGTGGCCTATCTCCTGACGCCGCTCATCGTCTCCATGATCGCGGGCGCGGGCCCGCTCGTGAGCCTGCTTTATGGCTCCGGGTACAGCGCGAGTGTCCACTACCTTCAGCTCCTGGCCCTCGCCTCACTTCCTACCGCGTTCGGGTACTCCGTCCATCCCGCCTTCTTCAACGGCTTCAACAGGACGAGGCTGACGCTCGCGCTCTATCTCACCGCCTCGATGACCCTCTTCCTGGCCGCGCCCCTCCTCGCGGAGACCTACGGCCTGGGAATCGACGGGCTCATCTACGCCACCTTCCTTTCCTACTTCGTCGCCTGGGCCGTTGGGACCTATCTTGCGTACAGGTACCTCCACGCGGCACTCGACATCCAATCGACGGTCAAGATCCTGCTTGTCTCCGCAGTCTCCTACGTCGTAGTCACTTCTCTTCCCGCGACACCCTACTCGCTTCTGACGCTCGTTGCAGACTTCGTCGTCTTCTTCGGGATCTACATCACGCTGACGCCCCTCGTCAAGGCCATCACCAAGGGCGACCTAGATCTTGTCGAGCTCACCCTGAACGAACCGGCGTTGCTCGGGAAGATTACCTCTCTCTTTCTCCGCTACGAGAGATGGCTTGTGAACCTGATCTAGTGCCGTGCGCGCCTGCTACCACGCCGAGATCAGCCCCGTCTCCTTGACGGATGTCCAACTTGACCGCTAGAACGCGACGTAGGTCACGTTCATCCCACCGACACTCACTGATGTGGGAGTGAACAAGACGCTAATACAAAGAAGGTACCATGGGAGTAAATAACCGGGGAAGTCAGATGCGTTCACCTGAGAGGCGGCGTAGCCCACTGCCATCGGCATGTCGCCGCAATAGCCGTACGGCGCGGAGTTGTCATAGAAACCAGTCGCGTTGCTCAACGCCGTGACGGTGTATACGACAGTGACGTAGTTTGTGTCGGGCGTCGGCTGAACTAGGTCGGGAGAACCTTCGATTCTGAAAGAGTGGGAAATGGTCGGTGTCCACCCTCCGGTGCACCCATTCTCCGTTGCACCCGACACGCATTGGTTCGTGGTTATGTAGAGACTAAAGACGTGATCGTACTTACCGTCCTGACTAGTGTACTGGCTCGAGTTTCCTTCCCATGCAGATTGATACGTCACGCAGATGAATGCTGTCGAGCCGGGTCGCATAAGAAGCACCGGTACGGCTGAGTCGTAGGAACTACTAGTGCTCCACACCTGGTCACTGCAAGGCAAGATGAGACCAGTAGTGACGGTCTTGGTCACGGTCGTCGCCGTTCCGAGATAGGATGAGGCGATGATTGCCGCCCCGATCACTACGGCCGCCATAACGACGGCCGCTGCGAGTCGGGCATAGTCACTGGGAGGCTTGGCGGTCATCTGCTAGGACCTTGGCACCATCCCGTCCAGAGTGGTCTGGGTGATGATTAACTGTTGTTACCAGCCGAGCTCACCCTGGGCGAAACGGTGCTTCTCCGGAAGATTGCGTCTTTCTCCATTACGAGAGATGGCTTGTGAATCTAGCTGGGACAAAGGGCAAGCAGTAGGCGTAAATCCAGCCGAACCTGCAATCTAAGGCATGAGAAATGAGGTAGTCGCCGCCTTTGTGATTCTCCTAGTTATTGCCAGTGCAGGGGTGGGGTATTTCATCGGCTCTTCTAGCCAGCGTGTGACTACGTCGGTCTCAACTACAACTCTTACAACTACAACTCTTGCTACTACATATTGCGGCCCTTTCGGATGCGACATCAGCACTACCACAGTCAAAAGCGGACAGACACCTTAAGCCAGTCCAAACCCGTCAAAATCGCTGGTTCAAATCCAGAACTCCTGTTTCGGCCCAGATGAGTCAGCACTGAAGGATGCTCTTGATGGGATGGTGGAACTCCACTCAACGTGTAAATAACGAGATACCGATAATCACTGGGCTTCAGGTTGCCATTTTGTCCTAACTGTGGCCAACCATATCCTGTGGGGCTGAATTATTGCAGGAATTGCGGCACAAGTCTCAGCGCCACTCCGACTCCACAACCAGTTCAGGCTTACCAGACTTCACCGCCGACGAAATCTCAAGCAGGCAGGAACATCACAATTCTGTTCTTCTTGCTCCTCTTGTTCTTCCTTGTCCCCATCGTTCCATATTCTCTGGTCAACTACTCATACCTAGGAACAAGTGCACAGGCCACAGCCGATGTCTCGCCGTCTTTCGCCGTATTCCACTGCGGAATGGTGGTCAATGTGCATGCAAGCGGTTCATATCTCGGCTACTCCACGTCATACTCATTGGGAAATCCGGGATGGGTCTGCAATGGGAGTGGATGAATGAATTGTGCTATTGTCCCAGAATGACTAGATTGAGCGTGTTTCTCAGAGAGAAGCAATAGACTCTTGGATGCCAAGGGGTTCAGCCTTATCTAGTAACTCTCAAGATATTGACGTATGGAAAGGCCTTACTCGGTAATCGCCTCAATCGCCGTGGGAATTGTGATTGTTCTCGCCGTCGCCGTTGCATTCAACGATACCAATTCTAGTCTGTCTTCATTGTCGAGCCAGAACGCTGGCCTGAAAGGTCAGATAACAAGCCTCAACCAACAAGTCATAAGCGTCTACCAACAGGAATCCAGCCTGTCCGAGCAAAACTCCAATCTAGGAAGCCAAGTTACAGGGTTGAACCAACAGAATGTGGGACTGAATCAGCAACTGTCCAATCTCGAACAGCAAGTCTCAACTCTTGAGCAGCGAACCCTGACCGTGGTGACGGTGTCGAATACGGTCTTCATGGTCGAGACAACCACCTCTGTCACCACCGCAACCTCAATACACACTTCAACAGTATATCCTGTTCCTGACAACGTGACAATTCTCTTCACGAAGGTGTCAGGAGGATATAGTTACACCATCACAGCAGGTTCCACATCCTACACTGGTTCCGACGACTCCCAACTATCAGTCCCCATTACCCCTGTGTTTCAGGGCGAAACGATTGCCATCTCAGTTTCTCTAACTGGTCTGATGGGTTGCTCTATGGGTCAGACTGTGACCGCCGAACTCTACCTAAACAGTCAGGTGGTGGCGCAGGGAACAGAGATTTGCACAGGCAGCAACATACAGATTACCTACACGATATGAATAGGGTGTCCCTGTCCAACACCATCAAAATCGCTAGGCCGTTCTCAAGAGTAGAACTTTACACCCCATGAGGTTACCCTCTGAGGCATGAGAAGGTGCAGAAGACTTCAGAGTCCATCACCCACGGTTGGACGGGCTTCGGAATCACCCGAACATTGGACAGAACCCCGCTTAGTTGTCGGACAGTTCGTCCAATGATGGGTCGGGGGTCGTTCCGTAGATGAGGATTGCCGCAGCAAAACACGCTATCGAGATTATCCAAAGAATGTCGGCTGGAACCAAACCTCTGTTCACAGTCTCGACGACATTCGTGGCGGCCGCGCCCGCAGTGAACACTTCCCACGCAACAAAGATGAGGATGGCGCCCCCGATGCTAAGGCTAATCGAAAGCGCGGAACGCCCACCTAATGTCCTCATGGCCTCCCCTTAGAGACACCTTCTGATAACCATGTCCCGACGCGTAACCCCGCCAAAATCGCTAGACCGTTCTAGGGAGTAGGCGTAAATCCAGCCAAAGCAATTGAGCAAAGGGGTTGAAACGAGAAGTCTCGGTATTCATGGTTGGCGTTGCTTCTGAAATCCTATTGGTCTGTGGTATTGCCCTTGTCGCATACGGCGTGCTTTGGGCTGTTGACAACCAAATGCCAATCTATACATGTGGAGCGATTGGTTGTTTCTATTATGTCCAACTCCTCGTCCTGCCCCTATTCGAGTTGGGGCTTGGTTTGCTTGCCGCCTCAGCAGTCGGACTTCTGTATGTCCTAATGCTTTCCCGAAAATCGCCCACCACCAAAGATGGGACAGCCTCATGACCACCAAGGAGACGGGACAGAAACCACCAAGTGACCCTTGGCTTTAGCCCAACACCGTCAAAATCGCTGGTCAGGGTTTAGCCCACTTCCTCTTCTTGTCAAAGAAGAGAATCCCTTAGCCAGATAGGACTCTTCCATCTCGATACATCAAGATTTCGTCTGCGAACTTGCCATCGCGCAAGAACTTCTTCGGCACAACCCCGGCTCTTCTGAAGCCACACTTCTCATAGACGTGAATAGCCATCGGGTTGAAAGCGAAGACATGGAGTTCCACCAGCCACACTCCAATGCGAGATGCCTCTTCTAGCGCCGTCTTGACCATCATCTGGCCAATGCCTTTTTCACGGTATCCGTCAAGAATCACAATGCCGAAGTATCCTGCGTGCCTCTCTTCAGCCGATTTCCGTCTTGATATTTCACAATGACCAACGATTCTGTTACCCACAAGCGCCGCAACGCTGACCGTTTCATTCTTCCTGACTCCAAGCAGGATTTTGTTGAGATATTTCTTCTCATCTGACTTTCTGAATCTCTTGTCGAAAGCAATTATTCCCAGTCTTGGATTCGTTTTCTTCTCCTTGACGATGGTGTTCACAAACTTCAGAAGTCCGTCAAGGTCAGTCCTTTGGAGTGCGCGTAATATCGCAGGGGTTCCATCTTTCGCTATGAAGGTCATTGGTCTACAACACCACCGTTGGTTGGAACTCAGTTGTAATAACAGTAACGTGGTGGGTAAGAGTTCTAGTTTGTGTCCAACCCCACCAAAATCGCTAGGCCGTTCTCTAGAGTAGGCGTATATCCAACCGGCCACGCAATGTAGGGCACGGGAGTGCCCACATGAGGAAATCAATTGTTATTTCGCTAGTGGTTGTAGCTCTTCTGGTCGGCAGTGTTGCCATCATATGGTTCTACATGTCTTCTCCAAATCATTCGGGTCAGCGTATGACCACAATCACCACAGTTGTTAGAACGACGTTGAATAATGGTGGCACAACTTACGCTACCACGACCGAAGAGTTTTCAGGCTGTATTCCACCGGTTCAATGCTACCCTACTACAATTACGACGTGGGTCAACATGACCTCTTCGTCTACAGGCACATAGAGAGTCATATCCGTTTCTGGCCTGTGGTTGGGTCAAAGCATCAGGGAAGTGACGAGGAGACGTTCTCAGGAACCTGCCGCAATGGCGGGGCAGTGAATACGAATGGTTCACCCTAGAGGTAGTCCAACACCACCAAAAGTGTTGGTTCAAATCCGGCCAACCCCATCAAAACGGTTGGTTCAAGGCGTTTCGGCTAGAGTTTGAACCCTGATAGTTAGGCTCAAATCTGACCGTCGTTAAGACTCGAACCCATTTGCTGGCGAGTCCGACCAGACTCGAACCCAGTGACACGGTTTTGGGTTTTGGTTCCAACCCCATCCTAGTAGCGAATCCTAGCCGAGCTACAGTCCCAGAAGTCTGTCCAATGAGTAGGGTCCGGCTCCGAGGACCAGGAAGACCATTGCCAGCAACAGGTAGACCAGGTCAATCTCATACGTCGGCTTGCCCTGCTCCATGCTGATGAAGCTCGCGTGCATCTTAGACTTCTTCATCCAGATGATTGCGCCAAACTGCAGGACGAAGAAGAGACCGACAAGAGGCGTCAGCAACCCGAGGATGAGGAAGATACCTCCGATGAATTCTAGGGCCGTGACCAGGTCAGCCGTGATGGGTGGAATTCCCATGCCTTTCATCCACTGTCCAGCTTGGACTCGTCCTCCCTTTGCCTTCGGGTACCCATGGAGTGCTAGCCCCGCCCCGACGCAGAGTCTCAGTATGAGGAGAAGCTCTGGGCCGTATTGGTTAAGGCCTTCTAAGAGTCCTGACAACTAGATCTCCTCCTCCTCTGATGAACGCAGAGATTCTCTTAAGCATTCCAACTCGCATCCCACAGGACGCGTGCGCTTTCTCTTCCTGCCTGGAAGCGGACACTTAACCCGGTGATTAAATGTGGCGTCTTCTCTTTGCCAGCTAGATTTAACTGGAACCGGTTCCCGACATATAGCGAAGTGACTTCGTGAGATGGCACAAAAGTTCTCGACTATCAAGCAGACGGTCATTGTGAATGCCTCCCCCGAGGAGGTCTACGACGTGCTAATGAACTCCAAGAAACACGCGAAGGTCACCGGGTCGCCAGCCAGCATCAGCACAGAGGTGGGCGGGAAGTTCACGGCCTGGGACGGGTACATCTTTGGGAAGAATCTTGACCTTGAACCCGGGAAGAAGATTGTGCAGGAGTGGACGACGACTGCATGGCCGAAAGGTTATCCTCCTTCGAGGCTGGAGATAGCCCTAGCCAAGAAGGCCGGCGGCACCGAGCTTAGAATGGTGCACTCCAAGGTCCCAGCTGAACAGAGGCTTGACTACGCCGAAGGCTGGCGCTCGTACTACTGGGAACCGCTCGGCACATATTTTGGGAAGAAATAGACCGAGGAGCGACCACCCCGGCATCGTGTGGTCGGTGTCTGAGACCGTTCCTGACTAGCGCGATGCCTACCCCTGCAAGCAAGATTCCCAAGAGGAAGGCACCAAAGTTGAAGGAAGACTCAGCTCCGATTGCCACAAGGCAAACGGAGAAACCGAGTATAACGAGGACGACGCCCATTGCCACTGAGTCAATCCAAACAAGACTCTTGCTCAAAGGCCTACCACTGTTTGATAGACAGTTGGTCTCTTAAGTAATTGGTTTGGACGATAGCCCGGCTAGATTATTATGCAATTTGCCTAGTATCCCCGAATGGGCCTCTTGGCCAGAGGTTTAACTAACATACTTGGTGACTCTTGCACATGAGAATCGGATACACAGGAATCCGAGTGAACGACATGGACAAGGCCATTGGCTTCTTCACCAAGGTACTTGGAATGAAACTGTGCTCCAGAATAAACGCGAAGTGGAACAAGGGAGTCTTCGCCAATCTTGGATATGAAGGACAAGACAGCTACCTCGAGCTGAACTGGTACGCCCCTGACTCGCCTCACTACACGAAGTTCGTTGAGGGAGATCAATTGGACCACCTTGGCATTCGCGTGGAAGACTTCGAGGGGACACTCAAGAAGCTCGAAGAAGCAGGCTATCCAGTCACCATTGGACCAATTCATTCGGGCAAGTGGCACTTCGCCTTCGTCAAGGCCTTCGAGGGAATCTGGCTAGACGTCCACAAGGTCGATGAAGACCGCAAGAAAGTGACAGCACAGAAGCCGCATAGAAAGAGCAAGACCTAGCCGCGGCGAACGACGGCACGCCTTTGAATGGCTCGGACTAGGCTATTCCGGCTAAGCTGGGCTCATTCTGAGCTTGTTTTCAATAGCTCGGCTATGGTTGCGGCGAGATGTCCACAACCTTGGTTCTATCAAGTAAGACGGATGCATTGAGGTTCTCCATGCACCACAAAACCCGCATTCATTGCCAAGTTGGCCTAGAGAGATTGTCGGTTCTGGTAACTAGAGTTAAAGGCCCCTGCCACTCGCTCTACTATTGGGATGAAGAGCTCTCTGGTTGCCACGACTGTAGTCATAGCAATTCTAGTCAGCAGTGTAGCGGGTTACATCGCTGGGAGGAGTCAGACAGTGACAACGACCCGGCAATCCACGTATACCTCGTTTCTAACTACGACCGCCACTAGTACGTTGACTTACACGGCAACAAGTGCCCCTGCCACCAGCATCCAGACGGCTCCAACGGTATTCAATGCGGAGAGCTGGAATGTTGCGATAAACGGTTACGCCTACCCGCCGAGTTTCGTCACGTTCGACACTAACTCCAGCACGATTTATCTCTCGGGCGCGCCTTCGAATTTGATAACTGTCTTAGACGCCAATACACATGAATTGAGCAGTACTTTTGCGGTCCCTGGTTTCTACGCCGGCCCTATACTCGTAGACCCAAAAACAAACACTTTGCTTGTCTGGGCCGATGTTTGTAACAACAAGCCCAATGCCACTGCTGCAACCTGCAATCCAACTGACATCAACACGACTATCGTAGAAGTCAATGGAAATACCAATGGTGTCATCCACGTCTTTCCTCTCAATCTTGGCAATCCTGCTGTTGACATTGGGACAGGCACGCTTTACGAAACCAGAGCGTGCCCTAATCCCCATGGTTCTGTGATGGACCCTGACCTTCCAGATTGCGGATTTCTTGTTTCATACGATTTGAAATCGGGCTCTCTATTGGCAAACATTTCTCTGAAAGCACCTCTAGCTGATGTTGCTGTCAATTCCAGGACGAACATGATATATCTCGTGCTGGGGGCTTCTTCCTCCTCTTTCGAACTCATGATAATGAACGGAACAACCAATAAGATCGTGTCAGAGACTGGGCTCAAATTCGTAACCGGCCCAGTATTGCAGGTCAACCCGGATACGAATACAGTCTTTGCATTGGGGGCAAATCAATCGTCTACCTTGGTAGACGCAATAGATGGAACCGACGGCAGAGTGCTTTATTCATCAGTGATAGGTTCGGCTTGCACAGTAAACTCAAACCGATACTATGTCAATCCTTTCACGAACCAAGTCTATGCGACCGGCTCGAACAGTACGCTTAGTACCAATTACTTTCTGACCATTGATGCAAGCACCGGTCGCTTGGTTAACATGCTCTCAACGCAGGGATATTACTACGAGGATTCAACGTACAATCCGCAGTTGGAGGAAGTGTATCTCCTTCTAAACGGCCAACTTGTGGCTCTCCCAGCACAAATGCACCAAACCTATGTCAATCCAGCCCTACTGACCGAGTCAGGTTGTTTTAACGAACCCTACTGACCAATTCATCATCTTGACATCATAATTGAGTGGGTGGGACTGACTAGGTCGCTGAGAGTCCGCAACCTGATGAAAAGGGCATCCCTTGGGGTTCTACCAACCCGATGCTTTGGGGTGAATTGCCCAGGGCTCCAGAAGAGCAGCGATGCCATGAATCGACTTCACAGAAGCCTACCTTGCGACCTTGCCGAGTAGACAGAGGGTCACCCAGTGGTCAGGCGCGGACATGTGGAGGGCTCCCACGAGCAAGGCCCCCAGGAGCAGCGGAGTCGCCTGCACCATGCACTGTCCATCTGCCATGTCTCTTTGTAGTTAAAGGAGACATGCGCGATTGCCCTTGGTCATCGCCGCCCACGCCCTACTGTCAACGGGGACTTCGCCGGATGAAAGCGAGGGCGAAGATAGCTGCGAATACCAAGAGGACGCCAGCCAGAAGCCAGAAGCCGCCGACGTACCCCGCAGAGGTCGCGACCATGTATCCGGTCACCACGGGGCCCAGCGCCTGTCCGATGTCCATCACAGTGCCCAGGAAGCCCATCGCCGACCCCGAGGCCGAGTCCCCCGAGATGTCGGAGACCAAAGCCGTTGTGGAGGACGTGGCCGCTGAGAAGCCGAAGCCGTAGACGAGGGAGGTCACAAGCAGGATGGGGAACGAAGAAGTGATGGGGATCACCAGCAGAGGGAGGGAGCTGAGCACCAGGCCGGCCGTGATGGGCCAGAAGCGACCGAAGCGGTCAGAAAGCCCGCCCATCACCGGCTTTGAGAAGACGACCGTCACTATAGGCACCCCCGCGATGAGGGTGATGGCCCCGACGCCCAGCCCCACATGCTGCGCATACGCCACCATGAAGAACTCGAAGGAGCCGTAGACGAAGTACTGCGCCCCTTCGACCGAGCTGGCCACCACGACATGAAGGTCTCCCGCCAGGGCGCGCAGCTGGGGCCCCAGGCTCCGTCGCTCGGCCGGCGCTGCGTCGACGTCCGTCCCCCGCCTGAAGACCGCGAAGATGGCCACGAGCGTGGCCAGGCCAGCGACGCCCACGACCCAGTAGACGTCGTGGTAGTCGCTGTTCGTCAAGACGAGTATCCCCCCTCCGAGGAAGGGCGCCAGGCTCCTCCCGACGAGGGTCGACGACGAGAAGAGGGAGAGCTTCTCGGCCTTGCGCTGGGGATACCGGTCCACGATCACGGCGTTCGCCACCGGGACGAAAATCGCCGTGGCGAAGCCATGGTAGAGCCTCACGATGACGAGCTCCAGGGGCGTGGTCACGAACAGGTAGAGGAAGGGAGCGGTGGCGAAGACGATGGCGGAGGTCCACATCACCTCCCTCCTCCCAACGGTGTCGGAAAGGGAGCCCGCGGGGAGGCTCACGAGGATTCCGGGAACGGTGGACGCCGCCGCGATGAGCCCCAGCGTGACCCCCTGGGCGCCCAGGCTTTCAGAAAGCAGGGGCAGGATGGGGTTCTTGGACATCGTCGAGCTGAGTATGGCTAGGCATCCAGCTACACAGAAGGCGAAGAAGAACTTGTCATCGGTCTTCAATCTGATGCGTCTCTCTGCGCGGCCTCAGAGGTCAGCTGGGCGTGCAGCGAGTCGAAGACCACGAGCGCACCGGCCACCGTCTCCTGGTCGGACTTCGAGACCCGGGCGAGTCCCCTGACCACCTTGAAGACCCCGGCAGTTTCTCTGAGCCTCGTCGTCGCGACAACCTCCATGGCGTGCACTTCATAGTCGTGAACGATCTCCCCGATCCCCAGGGCCGCAGGGTCTCGTACGCGGTACTTGGCCACCAAGGCGTCGTAGGAGGTGGAGACCCCCTCCACGGGGTTCACCTCCGCCCCGGGCAGCACGAACGGTATTGAACCGCTCGGCGGGGCCTCATCTCTCCCCACGAACGCGAAGGTGGCGTCTGGATCGATGAACCTCTTGATGAGCCAGGCGGAGGCGCACCTGTCCAGATGCGGCTCGTGGCGTGTCGCCCAGAGCAACGGCTACACCTTTGCCGCTTTCGCCTTGAAGAAGGCGTAGAGCGCGTCGTACACGTAGAACTGCTTCGCCATGTTGTCGTAGTCGTCCTTGGCGATGGACCTGAATCCTTCTGCTATGGAGTTGAGCCCGGGCGATTCTGGCGTGAGGTTCCTGTTGGGCGTGTCAGCCCCCCGCACCACCTTGGCGAGCTCCAGGACCGCTGGGTCCTTGATCGAGTACTTCTGAACGATCGCATCGAAGCTGCACTGGTCCCCGTGATGCCCCAGCTCCACTCCGCCCACGTCGTAGGGGGTAGCCCCCTCGCTCTTCGCCACATCGGGGACCCTGTCGGCGGGAACGAAGAGGAACTCCGCGTCGTGGTCCACGAAGTTCTTGATGAGCCATGGGCAGGCTATCCTGTCCACCATCGCCTTCTCACGTGTTACCCACTTCATTGGCACGCATGAGTGTGGCCTAATTACATAAGCCTATGCGGCGCTGCCCGACGACGGGGTGTCCCTGTGGGCTCTTCCAGCCACCGCATAGTAGGCCAGGTAAACGGCGGACACAGCAGCAGCAAGGAATTCGATGATGGTGAATGCCACGGACGGCGTGCTGAGGGCTGAACTCCAGAGCGCCCCTGCCGAAAGGCCAAGGTAGATCAGAGCCGCGGACCAGATGAGGCTACCCAGGAAAGTGAGCACCACGAAGGTCCTGAGGCGCATCTCTAAGAGGCCAGCCGGTATGGATATGATCGACCTCAGACCGGGCACGAACCGGGCGAAGAACACCGCCCACGCGCCCTGCTCATTCATCCATCTCTCAGTCCTGTCAATCGAGGCCGGCTGCACGCCGACCCTCGAAAGCAGGCCGTCGAAGAAAGGCCTCCCCACTAGCAGGGCCAGGTAGAAGTCCACCAGCGCCCCCAGCACGCCGGCGACGGTGCTGACCGCCACCGCGGCAATGTAGTTCATCGAGCCCAGGAAGACGAGGTAACCCGTGAATGGGAGGAAGACCTCACTGGGTATCGGTGCGGAAGCACTCTCGAGCGCCATCAGGGTGAACAGGCCCAGGTATCCGAGTCTCTCCATCGTGTTGGTCAGGCTCGAGGTGGAGAAGAGCGAGGAACTTCCTAAGGCTGCAATCTGCGGCTCGAAAGGTAGCTCAACGAAGTCCACTATCTCTGTGAGGGCCAGACCGAGGACTACAACGGCCGCTATAGCAAGGTATATGCTCCTCGGTGGCGGCCACCACCTTTCTGGGGGCTTCATCGGGGCCGTGCCGCGTCCGTCGGTTTTAGAATGTATGCAACTCGGTCATAATTGATTTGGCGGTAGTCTCGGCGAGCAACGTTGGAGCACGCGCGCGAACCAATCCCCTTTGGCCAATCTAGTATCATGAGCTGAAACTAGTGTCGTCTCCTCGGCAGGTGTTCCCTAGCAGATCCAGCCAGAACGGAAGACAAGCAGTAGAGAGAGGCACGAAAGTGTGTAATGCTTGGACCCGAGCAAGGAACAGTACTGCGTGACTAGAACAGGAACCCAAACCGCCTGTTTTGCCCGTCTATCCTCGGACCTTGACCTTCAGACCTGCTTCCTCGAGCTTCTCCTTGAAGTGGCTCAGCTTCTCTTCCGAGGGGGCCTCGTGGACGTTCATCTTGTACTCCTGTCCGAATCGTCTGTACTTCTCGGAGACATCATGGTAAGGCAGAAGGTCGACCGCACTGATCCCGCCCAGATCACGAATGAAACCCAGGAGTTCTTCGATGTTCTCCTCGGTGTCGTTTACTCCCGTTATCACAGGGTGCCTCAGGATCACGTCTCTCCCCCTGTCCTTCTTTACTAGCGTGAGCAGGTTCTTCTTTATGATCTTGTTAGAGACTCCCGTGTACTTTCGGTGCTCTTCATCGTCGAGCAGTTTCAGGTCGAACAAGAAAAGATCCACGTAATCGACGACAGACTCGAACACTCTGGGTGAGGCGTGACCTGACGTCTCCAGGGTGGTGTGTATCCCTCTGCGTCTGCACTCCATCAGCGACTCTCTCAGGAAGACGGGCTGGAACAGAGGCTCTCCGCCAGAGAACGTGACTCCCCCTCCAGAATTGTCGTAGAGCAAGACATCCCTCTCGATCTCTCCCATCAACTCGTCAACGTCGACTTCGCGTCCAGCCATCGACAGAGCTCCCGTCGGACAGGCCTCGACGCAGATCCCGCAAGCGTCGCATGCAGCACGGTCCACGACGAGACGGTCACCATCGAAGGTCAGAGCGTGTGATGGGCACGACCCGACGCACTTCTTCGTCTGGATGCACCTGTACTCGAAATACCCCAGGCTCTTCGAAGCAGTCAATCCCTCAGGGTTCTGACACCACCAGCACCTCAGGGGACAGCCCTTCATGAAAACAAGCGTCCTTATCCCGGGGCCGTCGTGTATGGCGAACCTCTGAATGTCGAAGACAGTCCCTTTGGTCCTTTGCGCTGGGACCTGCCTTGATTCGGAGGCGGAATATGCCCCGTACAGGTGAAGGCTAGAACTCCTTGTGCTCTGTTCTTGCAATAATCTCATCCTGCAACCCTTTGGGCAAGTTCACGAAGTAGTCGCTGTAGCCTGCGACCCTGACCATCAGGTCCTGGAAGTCCTGGGGCTTTGCTTGGGCTTCGCGGAGCAGCTCGGCGCTCACTACGTTGAACTGCACGTGGTGCCCGCCCATGATGAAGAAGGTCCTCACCATGTGCGCCATCTTCCTGATGTCTTCCTCGCCGATCAGCAAGTCCGGAGAGAGTTTCTGGTTGAGCAGCGCCCCCCCGGTCTGGTCCCAGTCGATCCCAGCGACCGAGCTGAACGCCGCCGCTATCCCTTTCCTGTCCGCGCCCTGTACCGGGGATACGCCTTCCGATACGGGCAGGCCAGCCTTCCGTCCATCAGGCGTCGCTCCCGTGACCTTCCCGAAGTAGACGTGCGCCGTGGTCGGGAGGAAGTAGGTCCTTCGCGAGGCCTTCCTTACAGATGTCGGAGGATGGCCCTCAATGACATCGTTGGCTGTGTTGACAAGCCTGCTCGCGACCTCGTCGGCGTGGATGTCGTCGTTCCCGTACTTGGGCGTCTTGTTCAGAAAGGTCTGCCTCATCGCTTCGTCTCCGTCGTAGTCTCTACTCAAGGCCAGCAGAAGGTCGCCCATTCCGAAGAGCTTCTTCTCGAACACGTTGTGCCTGAGTGACACCAGGGAATCCGTGACAGTCCCCAGCCCGACGACCTGGATGTAGCTCGTGTTGTACCTTGCACCTCCTGCGTTGTAGTCAGTCGCCTTCTCGACGCAGTCCCCTAGCCAGAGCGATAGGAAAGGAACTGGAAGGTGGGCAGCGTACAGACCCTCCACGAGGTCGTTCCCGGCCACCTTCACGGAGACGAAGAACTTCAACTGCTCGACAAATGCCTTGAACAGTTCTTCGAAGGCCACGAACTCCCTCGGGTCGCCAGTCCTTATTCCGATCTTCTTCTTCGTTCTTGGGTCGACTCCGTTGTTGAGGGTTAGCTCCATGATCTTCGGAAGGTTCAGGTAACCAGTCAGGACGTACGCTTCCTCTCCCAGCGCGCCGGTCTCGACGCACCCGCTTACTCCGCACTCCCTTGCGTCCTTCAACGACTTGCCCTGCCTGAGCATCTTGACCACAGCGCCGTCGAAGTTGAAGAACGGAGGCTCTCCGAAGCCTGGGTTCACGACCTTCAGAGCCTCGACCACGAACCGCTCTGGACTCTTGCCGCTGACCAGGACGGCAGTGTTGGGCTGCAGCGTCCTCATTTCGTCCAGGACCTCAAGTATCAGGTACGAGAGTTCGTTGATGGCGTCGGAGCCGTCGGCCTTCAATCCTCCGACGTTGATCTTCGAGAAATCGTTGTAGGTAAAGCTCTCCTCCAGCGTCACTCCGACCTTCGGGACTGCTGGCTGGTTGTTGAACTTCAGCCAGAAGGCCTCCAGAAGCTCCTTTCCCATCTCCCGTGTCATCCTCCCCTCGTCCACGTCTTTCCTGTAGAGACCGTAGAGATGCTGGTCCAAGCGTCCAGGAGTGAACGAGTCCCACGGGTTCGTCTCATAGGTCACGCCGACATGGACGAACCAGTAGTGCTGAAGGCCCTCCCAGAAGGTCCGCGGCGCGTGAGCCGGGACTCTTCGGCAGATCTCAGCCATCAGCAGCAGCTCCCTCTTCCTCTGTTGGTCCTCCTCCCCATTCGCCATCTCCTCGAGTCTCACGGCGTACCTGCCCGCATATTCCATGACGGCATCAGTCGAGATGTCCATCGCCTTCAGTTCCTCCAGTCTGGCGCTGTAGTCTGGGTCGGCCCGATCCAGTTTCGTTATCTCGTCGCGAATCTGCTTCCTGAGGTCTAGGATGCCTAACTCGAAAACCCTCTTTCCTCCGGCCGTGTGTCCTGGCGCCCTCTGCTCCATGAACTCCGTGAAGACGCCCGCTTCGTAGGCGTCTCTCCACTCCTTGGACAGCTGGGCGAACATCATCTCCCTCATCGACTTCTCCCTCCAGAACGGTATGACCTTGCTCTCGTACAGCTCCTTCGTCTTCTCGTCCACCCTGTATGGCATGTTGCTTCTCGAGTTGAGGACATTCAGATCAGCCATCGTGTGGGTGGATATCTCAGGGTAGGTCGGGACTTCGTTCGGTCCCGTTCCTCTCAGCCCCACTATTAGCTGCCCGTCCTCCACGGGGATGCTCACCCTCTCCAGCAGATACTTGAAGCCTAGAGCGCGCTGGACCGGCACTGACTTCCCCTTGGGCTCCTCGCTTTCGTAGAACGCTGTGATGAGCGCCGCCCTCTCGCCCGAAACCCTGACTTGCGCGCCCACACTTTCCTGTCTGAGCCTTGTGATTCTTTCGTTGAGAGGTCTTATCGTTCCTCTCCTTCTGGCCATCTCCTGGCGAATTTCCTCCATCGCTCCATTGTCGCCAGGCTTTAGCAGATTCTCACCACTGAACAGCAATGAGATTCGCGCCTTTCATCGTAAAAAGCCTTTGCACCGAAGGAAATTGCTTAATCGACATTGGACCCACTTGGGTGCGGGCCCCACCGAATCCGTGGCTCTTCATTCTGCCTCATGGGACTTCCACCCAATCATCATGTGGAAAGTGTGTGGTCGTCGGGGGGTTTGAACTTCGCCAAGTTCAAGTCTCATTGCCGACGAAGTCGCCTCGGCATGCGACTGACTCAGGTGTGGGGGGGACGAGACAAACGATCTTGGGTCAGAAGACTAGTCCTGGGCGCGAGTCCCACCGGGCCCGATCCGAAGCACGGCGGATAACGTGGGGCATTGGACCGTCTGGTCGAAAGCCCCCCGGGGCAGACCTTTCACATGAGACAGGCCAAAAACGGGAAAGTCAGAGTGGCATTGACCTGAAGAGTTGGGGATTTGAACCCGAGGCGTGATGCTGCAACCTACCTGAACCGAGGAGGCCCGGTCAGAGCGGACGACTCTGCCATTCCCTATCGTGCCACCTCACAACGGCTTTATCATGCGACTCTACTCTCGACTGAGGACGCGTGCGCGCCGGGAAATGGAAAGACCAAGTCTGGGCAATCCGTTAGACAGGGTGACAGGGAAATGGTGGTTCTATCTCGTCATACTCCTTCTCTTCTTCATCGTCCCCTCGTACACCCAGAAAGGGGCCAGCTACCAAGATTCGCAGAACGTCATCAAGGAGGTGATGACGAACCCCTTGATCTACGGATTCACGCCTCTCTTATGGGTCTCCAAAGCTGTCTTCGTGTTGCTCGTTCTCCTCATCGTCTTCCAGGGCAAGAGAATGTCAAGAGCCTTCGCTACTATCACAGCCGTCTTCTGCGTAGGAATAGCAATATTCCAGAACACAGCTCAGACCAGCACTTACGGGCTCACCATACTCAGCGGCAATGTTCTCCTGATGCTCTTGGTCGCAGCCTCCTGGATTGGTGAGGCCCTCAACCCCAAGAGCGACTTCGCCCCGGTCCGAGTACCGCTATGGAAGTGGTGGGTGCTGCCCATGGCTGCCTTGGCCTTCTGGTTCCCTGTCGATGCGAGCGGCTCGTCGCCCCAATTCACTTTGGCAAACTTGGCCTCGAATGGATCCATGCTGACCTACTGTATGGTGACGCCTGTTGTGCTCGCAATCCTCACCATCTTCTACCCTCGCGTGAACCGTCCAATGATGCGGGTGACCAGCTACGTCGGCATCATGTTCGGGGCGACTAATGAAGTGGAGTGGTTTGTCTTGCATCCCTCCATGTGGTGGATGGGTATCATGCACATTCCATTGATTACGATATCACTGTACGCTTTCGCATTGACCTTCAGGGACGCGTACCAGGCGAAGGAAGTGCCACTGCTGGCGGTGCACCCTGTGGGCCGACTGTCTTCAAGCATCTCAGTCGATGGACTACAGCATCTGCAATCAGCGTAAGCGCGCGCTCGCTAACGTGCATGCCGTGCGACAGCTAAGACCTTCTCTTGGAATCCCCTTTCAGAACCTGTTTGGGGGCGAGTCCCACCGGATTCGAATCCATAGTCGGTCTAGAGTTTACCGGGCTCACTCTAGCCCTCTAGTCCCCGCCCTTTTGAGAGGACACATAGTAGCAAATGTCGTACTTCCCTGCCTAGCTGATTAGACTGCGGTTAGAGCACTTTGCTTGTCGTCATAAATGTATGATATTCATAGCTAACTACGATATACACTTCGATGGAAAGTCGATGCCCAACCGTGGACAGATCGCCAAACTGAAGGCAAGAGTGGAGGTCTACGAGACAGAGTATGACGAGGCGCTCGGTTACCTCCGAACCAATGCAGAGACCAAGGGGATGGGGGAACAGGCCCGATGGTTTGCCACCCTCACGAAGTTCCCCGACGTGAGCGACAGGCTAGTGAGGGCTTACCGAGAATATGCTCAAGAGTTAGAGAAGTTGATGCAAGGCAATTCGCGGCCGTGAGCACTGGCTGTTGATTCTGGCTAACACCTTGGGGCGAATTGAACTAATCCCTGCGAATCCTAGCCGGGCTACCCCATGAATCTCCCGGTCTTTGGCTAGATCCTGAAGTCTTCGAATCGGCCTGAGGAGGCTATGCCCTCCGCACGCCGTCTGAGCGAGTTGACTCCTATTCCGTGATAGCGCTGCGCTCCGAAATCGAGTTGCTTGAGCGCCCGTCTCAGAACGCTCAGGGCAGCTTCGTCCTCGCCCTTCTGGTGGTGAACGAACGCCGCACAAACCAATATGATCCCCTGCACGTACTTCTTCTCCTCTCCGCCCTTCAGCCTCCAGGCGTCCTCCAGGACCTCGTGGCACTCCCAGTACCTCTCTGAATTGAAATAGCGGCGGGCCTCGGAGAAGAGCTCCTCTTCGGTCCTGTTCTGGGGCGCGACGTTCAAATCCCTCCAGAACTCCATGCGCCCTAGGGGTTCGACTGCGGCAAGGAAGGTGTCCATGTCTGCCTTCGAGGGTGCGAAGATGTCAAGCTCCAACGCTCCATACGACGTCCACTTCGGATTGCGCGCATCGACACAGACCGACTTCGCCACGGCCTTGATTGAAGAGAGGAATCCATCTCTTAGGCCATCGCGCTGGACAATCCTAATCAGATAACGCATCTTGCGGCACCTGTGTCCGCTTCAAGGCTTTAATTTTGATCAGAAACCGCGAATCCGCCGGGACCAGCCTTCCCTGCAATACGCGTATTAGTCACGTGAACGCTCTATCCATAGACCGTCGGTGGAACCACCAGGTCCCGAAATGGATCCTCACGAAGAGATCTTCGGGAAGAAGGCCGAGGACTTCAAGTACTCAGATGATGTCTGTCCCAATTGTAACACTCGCATAGATGAGAGGGGATGGTGTGCATGCGACACAATCGGGGGAGATTAGCCTCCCACATGCCACAAGCATCTTAAATCCAGTCCAATCATCCCAAAGAAGAAACAGATCATGACTGAAAAGAGAATAGCCGAGTTTCAAAGGCGGATGAAGGCAAACGGGATCGATGCCGCAATGATCAAGACGGCCTCCTCCTTCACATATTTCGCCGATGTGATGTGGTTGCGGCCCGGCCTCATCATCCCAGCCGAAGGAGATCCGGTCGCGTTCATTCCTACGAACGAGGTAGAAGCGTTCCGGGAACGTTCCTGCGTTAAGAAGGTGATCCCCTACCGGGGAATCGATGAACTGATGCCCGGCATCACTCGCGCAATCCGAGAAGGTGGGTACCACAAGGTCGGCATGGACATGAGTGTCGAGAGGGATGCGTTCGAGCTCTTCATGCACATCTTCACGAACCTGAACCCCAAGGTCGACGTCGTGGATGTCCACTCTCTGATCATGGAGCTCCGGATGTTCAAGGACGCGTCAGAGATAGAGCGGATTCGAAGGGCCGCCCAGACCACTGACAAGGGAATGAAAGCGGCCATCGAGCGTATCGCACCTGGCGCGAGCGAACTGGAGATTGCGGCTGAGGCAGTGTACGCCATGATGAAGGAGGGATCAGAGCGCCCTCATGTATACGTCAATTCGGGTCCGGTCCCCAGGATTCATGCGGAGCCACGGGCAGGTGTCCGGGTCACAGGAGAAGACGTCGTGACGGTCACCATCGGGGGCGACTCTGAGGACTACTACTGCAACGAGACCAGGACCTACGTGCCTTCCGCAGCATCCAAGGAGAAGCATCGAGCATTCGACTCCCTACGGGTCGTCTACGAATCAATCGCTCCGAAGCTGAGGCCGGGCACAGTCCTAGGATCTGTGGAGCAGGAGATCGGAACTTCTCTGACAGCTCAAGGCTACTCGGCCAATTACGTGAAGGGATTCGCCCACGGGGTCGGACTGCTCGTGGAAGAGGACCCGATCACGACGATCCTAATCCCGCATCGGCGAATGGCGCTTCGGGAGGGCATGGTCATCGCCGCAATGCACGCCCCTCTGGTCATCCCGGGCGCGGGTTCGTTCAAGATCGAAGATACCTTCTTGGTGACGCCGGATGGGCCTGAGCGGCTCACGAAGCATCCGATGATCGTTGCGTAAGTGCCTGTAGGCTTTGTCTGCCGCGCGTTATGGAGTTATACAAAGGGTGCCGAAACTCTAACTGCGGCCACTCAGCAGCAACCACGGATTATCATTGGAGCGCGACGGGCTGTGCAGGCGAGGTGTCAGGCTCCACAACCACCGCGGTCCCGAAGGCGAGAACTTCAGTCATCGATCCGCCCATCTCCGATGTGTCAAAGCCGACAGAGACGACCGCGTTCGCTCCGAGGTTCTTTGCATGGTCGCTGAGCCGCTGAAGGGCCTGGTGGCGCACCTGTTCGAGAAGGTTCGTGTACACCTTGATCTCCCCGCCACCCCAAGCCCGGAAGTAGGCAAAGATGTTCTGCCCGAGCCCCCGGGACCTTACGATCAATCCAAACGTCGTACCAATGACCCGAGTCACATGATACCCCGATACGAACGGCGTCGTCACGACGATCAGGTCAGTCGGAGGCTTGAACGGATCTGGCGTAGCATCGGACGGCTTCATTCGGTGATTACCGATTCTTCCGACGACCCCCGCTATTTACATCTTCTAAGAGGATTACGGGATTCTCAATGAATCATAGCGCGCGCGGTTCACCGAAATGCTACACATAAGGTACCGAGTCTCTAACTGCGGCTGTGCTCGCGCTGAAGCAAGGGTAGCACTATCTGAAGCTCTTTCTACTCACATCTTGAGCGTCTACATGAATTGTGAAGTCCCGCCAGGGCGCCTACCCAACCGCGTGCCAGGAATCCGCTTTCAGGACCTGTTTGGTGGCGAGTCCCACCGGGCCCGCTGCATCACTAGCGCGCGCTGAAGACTGACTTCATATTGTTAGATTCCAGCTTCAGAACGGATAAAAGAAGCGGGGGATCGGTAGCGTGCACAGAGGTGTTGGGTGACCTTGCCAGGGAGAGGAAAGGGGCTCACGTTCTTCGTTCTACCGGCCATGATGAGTGTTGTCCTGCTTTCTTCATTGGTACTGCCCTGCTTCGCTTCGAGCCAGGCTTCGTTCTCTTCGAGCAGGAACTTCGCGAGCCCACTTCTTGCCAGTCCACTGGACGAAGAAGAATGCAATGCGACCATCCATCCAACAGTCGTGACGATAGATGCTCTGAGTTATCCTTCGACCATCGATTTGAACTCCCCGGCAGGAACGTATGGATATGTGATGCCCTCCGTGAATGCTGACAGTTGCTACGGCGCTGCCGTGGAAATAACTATCTCAATTCCTTCTACTTCTGCGTTCGGAGTGTCATGGAACGCCGCGGACTGCCCTGGTGGCAATGGGTACTGGACTGAGATTATCGGAGGGGTGACTACGTATGTCTATTGGTGCAATGTCGGCGCCATCGAGGCGGGAGACTACAGCACTGCCAATTTCGAGATCTATTATTCCGGAGCCGAATCCGGACCCACATGCCAAACTAGCGGCACCCTCGACTTGCTTGCCCAAGGGTATGTCGAGGGTGTTCCGCAACCCAACCCCCCATCGGCCTCGATGTTCGTAAACGTCATCTGCCGTAGCACCACCACAACAACCTCCACCACATCCGCCACGTCGTCCACCACATCGACTTCCACAGCAGGCACTGCGCCCTGTACAACTATAGACACGAACAAGGACGAATGCACGGGCACCCCGACCGATGGAAGTCTGACTGCGAGCGCGAACATAGTCAGTGTCACCAATGTCAGCATCACTGGCACCTCGGCTACTGGCTCGGTCACGATTGACATCACAGACTACGCAGGCAACGCTTGGAGCTACACCGGGCCTGACCCGCGCCTTGGCGGCGGGGACGGCTACTACTTTGTTGTCGTTGTCACCGGTGCGACCGATGGCGCTGCGCAGGTCTGCATAACGCCCTCCCACGGGGCCACCACGATGGACTACTACCTGCCCCCGTCCGGACCCTGGACGCACGCTGCGCCCCTCAG
>Ga0187866_1001216_pt1 | contig 25489 bp, 19 predicted proteins | sample June2016WEW_11_1_3_FD_133013 | JGI IMG/M metagenome (GOLD analysis project Ga0187866, IMG submission 133013) | Peatland microbial communities from SPRUCE experiment site at the Marcell Experimental Forest, Minnesota, USA - June2016WEW_11_150 | ecosystem: Environmental > Terrestrial > Soil >...
CCATCTTGAGGCCGAGCATCCAGCGGAAGGCTAATTCGTGTTTGCCTGTTCCGACTTGGTAGCGCCAGATGGGGAAGTCCGCGTACACAGGGCCAAGCTTGAGCCTGATGCCCACGTCCATGCGGGGCTGCCAGAAAGGTTGAGGCTGAGGTTGAGGTTGAGGTTGCGGGTCCCCGACGTTGCCCAAGTCGAAGAAGGGCAGGAAGGACAACAGGCCCCATTTGGGGAGGGGTGCCTCGAAGTTGAGGCCATAGGCGGCCGTGCCGTGCAGGTATTCGCCAGCATACCCTCGGCAGTTGACGTCCGCATCGTAGTGCCAGTGTTCCTGTCCTGAGGTCCAGCCTTCGTAGCCCCAACTGACCGGTTCGGCCGCGTTGCTGGAGAGGCCGCCCGAGAGGTAGAACTGGTCCTGTGCGGGCACCTTGCCCCAGACGTAGCCGGCAAACACACGCAGCGTGAGAATGACCGGGCGCAGGCCGCGCCAGGTGTGGGACTGTTCCAGCCCGGCGCGCAGGTAGTTGTCGTCGCTGCCCAGCGCGGTCATGCCCCGGCGCAGGTACAACTGGGCCGCGCCGAGGAAGAGGCGGGATTCGTAGGTCTGCGCGAGGCGGAGGCGGATGTCGGCAGTGCGAGCCAAATCCCACGCGAGCGTGTCGCGGGACTTCAGGTTGTAGAGGTCTAGAATGCGATACCCGAAATCAATCGTCGTCTTGGGCTGGCGGAACGCGGGCCCTAATTCCTGGCTGAGGTAGAGCTTGGCGCCGGCGTCGACCGTGGAGTAGTCGAGCGCGGCGTAGACGCGCAGGCGGTCGTTGATGAACGTGAGCGGGGTCTGGTAGTTGACGCTGGAGTGCCAGTCGTTGATTTTCGTGCTGTAGATTTCGCTGACGCTCCACTGGTGCCTGCCGCGTAACGGCCCCGCGTCGTAGAACTGGCGGCCCTGGGCCCAGCCGCAGAGCTGGAGCCCGTGGTAAGCGTCAATCCACGCGTACGGGCCGAAGAATATCTGGTACTTGTCGGTCCTGGGCAGGGCGATGACCGGGCGGACTTCCACGCTGTCCGAACCGAGGCGGCCCCAGTGGTCCAGTGCGAAGGTGTCTTTCCGGGCCATGCGGGCCACGACGTCAGGGAAGAAGTGGGCGAGCTGCAATGGGCCTGGGTGCGTACGCGCCGACGTACGCACGTATTCCTGCATCAGGCTGTCGAACTTCGGCTGCCCAAGTTCGCGTTCGGCTTCAAGGAAGAGCAGGCCGGGTTTGGACTGGTTCGCGGCCGTGTACCCGAGCGGGTCGCGGCACTTCACGGGGTCGGAACTGAGAATCTTGTTGGATGCGGCGGCGTAGTAGGACACGCGGTGATAGTATTCCGCGCCCGCGCCTTTAAGCAGCCAGGACAGGATGGGGTTGTCGAGCAGGTTGGTCGGGCCGTACTTCTCTGCCATGTAGCGAATCTCCGAATAGACGGCCGGGCCCTGCGCAATCCACGCGTGGCGCGACTCGTCGGGGCCGAGGGCGCAGGAGAACCACTGAAGCGCAATCTGTCGCGCCAGCGCCTGTTCGAAGACACGCGTGTAGGGTATCGGGCGTGTGGCCATGACTATCAGGCCGGGGTACGAAGCATCCGCAGACACGACGCCGTCGGCCTGGACGATTGACAGATGCCGGCACGGACACGGACCGTACCATTCGGAGTAGCGGCGCACGATGTCATTCGCACGGTAGAGCGCGTTCAGCCAGTTGGAATTGGCCGGGCAGCGCGCGAAGACGCTTATGCGCGTGCCTGCGACCGAATCCTGAAACTCGACAAGGCCAGGGCTCGCGACAAGGGCGAACCCGGCGGCATTGGCCGCGGTGAAGCGAAGGGTCCGGGAGGACTCTGGACCCTGGACACTGGACACTGGACCTGGGAGTGCGGAGTCGGCGATGGAGCCGGAGGCCGCCACGGCCATATCCGAGGCAAGCGTGAGGGTAACGTCGTAGTCTGAGAAGATGGTCGGCGAACAGCCGAAGAGGTGGTAGCCACCGACAGAGATGATGGCCGGCTCAGGGTACCAGTGGCTGAGCACGAACGTGCGGCCCTTGCGGGCCATCTCCGCGGCCAGCGCCGGCACACGGGTCTTGAACCATACTGTGAGGGTCGCGGTCTCGCCGGGCGCAGGCTCAGGGCGCAGGAACACCTCGAGTTCGGTCTCGTGCATGGTCGGCCGGACGCTGCGGCCCGGGCTCTGCAAGGATTCTATGCTCGTCCAGCCGAACCGGTCGGCAGAGGCCAGGCCCATCTCGAAATCACCGGTGGCCGTGAGTTCACGGGCATAGGCGGTCCTGGAATCCCTGAAGGCGTTCGCGTACAGGTGGAACCACTGGTCGCCAGGGTTCGTGACAGGGATCTGCTCGACGCCGGTAATGACGCCTGTGTGGTCGTCAAGCGTAGCCTCAATCCGGCATCGGGCAGGCGTCCCACTCACTTGAGACGCCGCGAGCAGAAGCAGCCAGACGCCCGAACGCGCCAATCCGCATTTCGGGCTTCGGATTTCGGGCTTCGGACTTCCGGCGGGCCGCTTCATTGGCCGGGTTCTTGCGAGCGGAACGTGTGAATACAGATTGCTAGAATCTGGTTGAGGATGCCGCGGTCGAGGCCTTGCTTGGACGCTGCGTCGGCTGACTTGCCGAGTTCGCGCTCTGCCAGCTCAGGCCGGGCAGATTCGAGGGCATCGAGGGTCGAGCAGGACTGCCGGGCAAAGACACGGTAGGCTGGTTGCTGCCCTGCAGGCACGCGGCTGGAATGCAACACCTTACGGGTTGCTTCCTCGGCCTGCTGCACAGTTTCCCAGAAGCGCTTTGTCCTTAGCTGGCGTTGCTCGATGCGTTGGGAGCGGAGTTGCTCGCGCATGGGGCGGGAGTCTTTGCGGCGAGGAGGCGCAGGAGGAGAGGGGCTAGGGGCTAGGGACTGGGGACTGGGGGCAGGAGACGGAGGGACCGCGATTTGCGATTTCCGATTTCCGATTTTAGATTGAGGAGCGGAAGGAGCGGGCGAGGGGATTTCCGATTGACGATTGACGATTGACGATTGGGAAGGGGTAGGAGCAGAAACAGTGCCGGTGGCAGGGAGCACGTCGGCGACGGACTGCCACGCTGCGCCGCAGGCCTCCAGGAAGGCGGCGATAGTGCGCAGAGTGGGATTCGGCACAAGGCCCTTCTCAAGACGGAGAACGTACTTGTATCCGTGCTTGGGGTCGAACCCGATAAGCTCGGCCAGCTTCATCTGCGAGATTCCGGCCTTCTGACGCAGTTCTTTCAGGCGGCCGCCCAAGGCGGGCAGACCCGCCATGGCCGGGCGTACGTGTCGGCCCATCAGTGCCGGGCCTCTTTGGCAGTATCCATTTCGGGGTAGATGTTAGGCCGGCGCCGGAGGGAGTCAAGCGCGGGCGATGGTGAATGTGCAACCTGAGGCGCGGGCCGGTCGTCAGACAGGTTCTACGATACTCTTGACAGAAGGGCGGCAGGTCGCTAGATTACTGCATCAGGAAACGCTGCCCGCCGGCCGGACTAACCTCTGCAGTCCGCTTGGACGCAGCGCAAGTGAGATTGTCGAATACTAAGGAGGAATGCAGATGAAAAAGACCGCACAGGTCCTGACCGTATTCCTGGGCGTGCTGTGCCTGTTGACCATGGTCGGCTGCCCCAAGAAAGCATGCGTGCCGCCGCCCGAGCCCGTACCCCCACCCCCGCCACCTGACACAACCCCGGTCAAGCCAATCGAGCAAGCCAAGACGTTCTCGTGGAGCCTGAGCACGATTCACTTCGACTTCGATAAGTCGGACATCAGAGCCGGGGACGCGACCACACTTCAGGGCGACTTCGACCAGATAAAGGCCGCGGCCGCTGCCAAGCAGACACCGGGCATCACCATCGAGGGCTATTGCGACCCCGTCGGCACTGCCGAATACAACATGGCTCTTGGCATGCGCCGGGCCCAGGCAGCCCAGGCCTACCTTGTGAAGCTGGGCGCTGACGCCAAGCAGCTTTCGACTATCAGCTACGGCGAAGAGAAACTCGTGACGCAGGACGAGAAGCAGTTCGAGCTGAACCGTCGTTGCGAGTTCAAGGTAGCCCAGTAGGGATACTCAGAGCCATAGATGATTGATGGCAACCAGTAGGCTCGGGCGCGCAGCCGGCTTCGGCCTGGCAGCAGTCTCGGGCCTGCTGGTTGCTTGTTCGTTCTGCGGCTGCGGGTTCCAGCGCGAGTTCGTACGCCGGGGCCAGGTGCTTGATTCACTCTCGGTCCGGATGGTGCGAATGGAACAGGCCCAGGCCGTTCACGAGAAGAACATGGTGAAGCTGCGTGCGGACCTGATGACGGAAATAGAGGGCCTCTCGGGCAGGCTGGACCAGATTGACGCGCAGTTTGGCGACCTTGGCGACCGGCTGGACCGCATCAGCCGTCGCGTCGGAGCCGGCCGGGGTGACATCACGCCGGTGGGCCCGGACACGACGGCGCAGGCGGACACAGCCGGCAAGTCGGCCACAGTGCGCACGCCCCTCCCCGGCCCGGATACTTCGAGCGGCGCAGAAGACCAGTTGTATAACACGGCCTATCTTGACTTCACTCGCGGCAAGTACGACGTCGCCATCGGCGAGTTCCGGCAGTTCATCGGGTCCTTCCCGACCAGCGACAACGCGGACAACGCCCAGTACTGGGTGGGCGAGTGTTTCTACTCGCTCAATCGCCTCGACAGCGCGGAGGTCAACTTCCGGCAGGTCATGACCTCGTACCCCAAGGGCAACAAGGTGCCGGCCGCCGAGTACAAGCTGGGCCTTGTGTACCTGTCCGAGGGGCGGAAGCCTGAAGGGCGGAACCAGTTGGAGCGCGTGGTCCACAACTACCCCGGAACCAACGAAGCCAAGCTCGCCGGGGACCGGCTGCGGTCCCTGGAGTAAGCTGTGTTGCCGCCGGCGATTCCGTCAAGCGGCGGATTCCTCGCACCATTCCTTCACGCGGGCATATTCGCCCAGTGTGTCGTCATCGTGCTGGCGTCCATGTCGGTCGCGACGTGGGCGGTAGTCATCCGGAAGTTCCGGACCCTGGGCCGTGCGTCGAGGCAGACCCGGCAGTTCCTCGGCACGTGGGGCTTTCGCACCCGGCTCGGCGACTACGAGACAGTCGCCAGGCAATTGAGGCACTCGCCCCTGTCCAGCCTGCTTCTGGCCGGGGTGAAGGAGTTCGACGCCCTGCGCACCGAGTTCGGCAAGTCCGAAGCTGGGCCCGAACTGCTCCAGCACATGATTCCGAATATCACCGAAGCCATGGAGCGGGTCGCGTCCCGCGAGGTCGCCAAGATTGAAGGTTCTCTCTCGTTCCTGTCAATTACCACGATGGTGGCCCCGTTCATGGGCCTTCTGGGCACGGTGCAGGGCGTGCTGGTTACGTTCATGACCCTGCGCGGAACACAGATACCCACCCTGCAGTCGATAGCGCCGGGAATATCCGACGCGTTGATTACCGCGGTCACGGGCCTCGTGGTGGCGATTCCGGCCGCGCTCTTCTACAACTACTTCGTGGGCCGGGCGCACGACATCGAAGGGGACATGGAGCGGTTCGAGTCGGAACTGACCGGAATCATGCGCCGGGAGATAGTCGTGTCCCAGGTCGAACAGAGGAAGGGGCAGTGAAGAAACGCCGGCTGAAGTTCATGGCCGAGATGAACATCACCGCGCTGGCCGACGTGAGCTTCACGCTCATGGTCATATTCCTGATTGCCGGTGTCTCGACCGCGTTCAGCCGCAACCAGGGCGTTGACCTGAATTTGCCCCGCACTACCAGCGTCCAGCCTCAGACCAAGGACGGGCTTGAGGTCAGCATAAAGGCTGACGGTGACATCTACGTCGGCAAGAAGCTGACGACAGTAGCCGGGTTCAGCAAGGCCTTAGGCGAGCAACTCGGACGGGGCAGCTACGACCGCGTGTACCTGCGCGCCGACAAGGCCGTTGACTATGGCACAATAATGAGCGTGCTCGGCGACGTGAGAGACCAGGGCATTACGAACATAGGGCTTGTGGCGTTGCCCAAATAGAGACGTAAGCGCGAGGGCTTCGGCTTGGATAACGCCGTACTGCTCCAGAATGACCAATGACCAAACCCCAATGACCAATCAAAGAGGAAATGACCAAGCACCAACTACTGGGCGGCATTGGGCATTGGGACATTGGGGCTTGATTGGGATTTGGGACTTGGGATCTGGGATTTGGCCTCATGGCTCCAGAATGACCAATGACCAAGCACCAATGACCAGTCAAAGAGGAAATGACCAAGCCCGAAGTGTCCGCCGTTCTTGGGCATTGGGGCATTGGGATTTGATTGGGCATTGGGAATTGGGATTTGGGAATTGGGTGCACTGATGGCCCGCACGAACAGTCAACGCGAGCATCACGCCCCCGACTTCTTGCTTTCCTTTGCCGGCCATGTGCTCGTCATCGGCCTCGTGTTTCTGGTCGGTGCGACTCACGCTGTCAGGGATACGCGCAAGCCCATAGTCTTCTCGGTCTCGGTAGTCAGCGGCGGCACGCCGTTGCCCCAGCCGCAGAGCAAGGGCACGGCGCTGGTTGACAACACGCAGCACTCCCATGCGAAGGCGCCTGCAGCCCAGACCGCACCCAAAGAGGGAAGCGTGTTCAAGCGCCAGGGCCTTGGTGCGAAGGTCGAAGGCGGCGAGGCGCTCGGGTATTCGTACTACCTGAACGTGGTGCTCACGCGCATCTCGGACAACTGGCTGAACCCCTATGCAGGCGAAGCCAACGTGCTCACAGCCACCGTGGTCTTCGTCATCGAGCGGGACGGGACCGTGACGGGAGTGCAAGTCGAGAAGAAGTCAGGCGACGCGGCCTACGACGCCTCGTGCGAGCGGGCTTTGCTGGTCCTCGACAAGCTTCCGCCCCTGCCGCCCGAATTCACCGGCCCGCGCCTGAAGCTGCACCTAGAGTTCGAGCAGAAGCCCTGACCGGCCGTAGGACGGCCGAGTTTCCAGTTCCCAGTTTCCAGTGACCAGTCAATGACCAATCGAGGAAATGCCCAAACGCGCGATGCACTTTGAGCATTTGGTCATTGGGGCTTGATTGGTCATTGGTAATTGGAGTTTGGTCATTCTGAGGCACCTGGGACCCAGCCAGCTCTAATCGGTCAAGACGACCTTTCTGCTGATGCGATTCACGCCGTTGTCCAGTCGCACGAAGTAGACTCCCGCGGGCAGACTTGTGTGCGGCATCGTGTACTTGTACCGCCCGGGGGCAAACTCGCCTTCCGCCAAGCCCTTCTCTAGCCTGCCATCCGCGTCGTACACGCCGACCGACACCCGGCACTGACACGGTACGTCGCAACTTACGTTGAACGACCCTCGCGCCGGATTCGGGCTGACCGAGAGTGCCCAAGCCTTGGGCGGGACCTGCAGCGCCTCGGCCACGCCTCCGGGCAGGATTGCGAACGTGCTGTCGGATTCGTCAAACTGCCAGCCAGGGCCGTACGCGATTGCCACTATCCAGGCTGAATCGAGCGTCGTATCAGGAACGACCCAAGAATACGTGCTCTCACTTGGACTCAGCCCGTGTGCAATCGTGTCCAGCCGGTAGAACCGATTGACGATGGTCGTGTCGGTCCGCAGGAACAGCGACACCGAGTCGCACCTCGGCGGCGTGAAGACCCGCCAGCGAATCGAGCAAGTCTCGCCCGGAACAAGCGTCTGCCCGCCGTTCGGGTCCACAACCTGCACCGCCTCAACCTCGAACACGCATGTACTCTCGCGCGGATAGCCCGGAGTCCCTAGCAGACAGCCACTCAGGAGCAACTCTTTGTACCCGTCTCCATTCAGGTCATACAGGTCCACGTAGGCTGTCTTCTCGTCGTCGCAATTCGTGGGGTTCTGCCAGTCCCACACTTCGGTGAACTGGTTGTTGCCCGTAGCCTTGTAGATGAAAACGTCCGAGCCGGTTGACCAGAGGAGCTCGTCATCTCCGTCTGAGTCTACGTCGCCACACGTACTTTGACCCCAGAAGTCCCCGTTGGTGTTGCGTTGAATGTGGGCAACGGGCGTCCGCTCGTATGAGTTGTTGCCCGTCGTTTCCCACATGTACAAGTAGACGTCTACTATCCCTGGCTGGTACCAGTAGAAGGTGACGTAGGCCTCAGGCTTGCCGTCGTGGTCAAGGTCGTTGCCTGAGAAAGCGTCAATTGCATTGGGGAGGGATATGGTATCGCTCCACGACAACCCGTAGGCATCTGGACCAGTGTTCTCGTACATCGGTAGAAAATAGGATGGGGCCGAGAACCAGTCCATGTGTCCATCCAAATCGAAGTCGCCGAACGCCGCGGCATAGCCCGTAGGCGCGGCGGTATCCCACGCGACTCGGTACTGGTTGTTACCAGAGTTCTCGATAACAAACAAGGTGTCATTCCCGGCGCAGTAGAGGTCAGTCCAGGGGTCGTTGTCGAGGTTTCCGGCGTAGCACCTCGGCCCGCCAGACACATGCCAAGTCAGAGGATGGTACCACGTCAACACGCTCGGGTACGAGTCTCGCGCTGGGCTTTCGACCACGCCTACGACTCCTCGGAACGAATCAGCGTCGCCCTCGACCATGTAGCCGAAAAGGTCCGTGAGGCCGTCCCCGTCGAAGTCGCCGATGCACCACGGTTCCAGGCTGCCCACAGCCACCCCGTGCGGGGGCCAGTTGAGGGTATCAGCGTAAACGCGCTCGTAGCGGTTAACGGGCCTGTATTCCCAAATCTCCCACTGCCAACTCGCGTGAGGGACCCAGATGATCTCCGCAAGGCTGTCATGGTCCGTATCGCCACACGTCAACGGGCCCCACAGTGTGCCGACTGGCCAACCCGACACCTGCTTGAGCCCATTGGCTGCGCCGAGGACGCGGCCATGAAGGCCGCGCTCAGCAGAACAGCCACCAGTTTGCTCACACAATCAGTCTAGGCCGGATTCCGTTCAAGTCAAACCGCCGGCGCGCTGGCCGTTGGCCTTCGAGAACTGAGTCGGAATCGCTGCTGTCCGATGCTGCTCCTCGTTGGGGCTTGGTCATTTCCCGTTTCACTGGTCATTGAGACTTGGGGTTTGGTCATTCTGAGGCAACGTAGCTGACACGGGCCATAGGCAATGAGCGTTCCTGTTCTCTTTTCTTGACTTGCGGGTGCGATTTCGCATTATAGGTTCGTGACCAGAAAAGGCCCGGCGGACTTTGTCCACCTGCACAACCACAGCGAGTACAGTCTGCTCGACGGCGCGAGCCGCATTGAGCAGATGGTGAAGCTCGCCGCCGAGTACGGAATGCCGGCGCTGGCAGTCACGGACCACGGTAACATGTATGGTGCCGTGAAGTTCTACAAGGAGGCGCAGAAGGTCGGGGTGAAGCCTATCATCGGGGCCGAAGTCTACGTCGCGCCACGGGACCGCAAGGAGCGGAAGGTTGACCCGGAGGTGAATGAGGCCAGCTTCCATCTGACCCTGCTCTGCCGGAACGACACCGGCTACCATAACCTGATGCGGCTGGTCTCACAGGCCTATCTGGACGGGTTCTACTACAAGCCGAGGATTGACAAGGAACTGCTGGGTCAGTACGCGGACGGCCTGATTGCCCTGTCCGGGTGCCTGAAAGGCGAGGTCAATCACTATCTGAAGCGGGAGGAGCCGGAGAAGGCGATGCAGGCCGCGTCCCAGTATCAGCAGATGATGGGGCCGGAGAACTTCTACCTGGAAGTGATGCGGGCGGGCTGGACTGAGCAGGAGAAGATAATCCCCGGCATCCTCGAACTGAGTTCCTCGCTCGACATCCCGGTCGTGGCAACCAACGACTGCCACTACCTGCGGCCGGACGACGTGCGGGCGCACGACGTGCTGGTATGCATCGGCACGGGCAAGAAGGTGTCGGACCAGAACCGGATGAAGATGAGTTCCGGCCAGCTCTATTTCCGCTCGCCCGCAGAAATGGAGAAGCTGTTCGCGGACATGCCGGAGGCGGTCAAACGCACGCGGGAGATTGCCGACCGCTGCAACCTGTTGTTCGATTTCCGGGGCGTCCACCTGCCGAGGTTCGACCCGCCAGCGGGGTTCAAGGACGCGCTCGACTATCTCAAGCATCTGGCTGGAGAAGGCCTGCGGAGCAGGTATCACCGTCTGACTACGGGAGTCGAGGAGCGGCTGGAGTTCGAGATGGGAGTAATCGCCAAGATGGGGTTCCCGGGTTACTTCCTTGTGGTCAAGGACCTCGTTGATTTCGCCCGGTCCAAGGGAATCCCGGTCGGGCCGGGGCGCGGCTCGGCTGCTGGCAGCGTGGTCCTGTACTGTCTCGGCATCACTGACATTGACCCGCTGCGCTACGGCCTGCTGTTCGAGCGGTTCCTGACCACCGAGCGCGTGACCCTGCCTGACGTGGACATTGATTTCTCGGACGCGCGCAGGCAGGAGGTGATTGACTACATCCGGCAGCGCTACGGCACGGACTCGGTCGCCCAGATAATCACTTTCGGTACGATGCAGGCCCGGGCCGCGGTGCGCGACGTGGGCAGAGTGCTCGACATCCCGATTGGCGACGTGGACCGGATTGCCAAGCTGATTCCGCAGGGCATGGAGCTTGGGCCGGCCCTGGCGAGTACGTCCGAACTGCGCGAGGTGGTGGCGGAGCGGCCCGAGTACGAGGAACTGATGGCCATCGCGGCCAAGCTGGAGGGGTTGAACCGGCACGCGTCGGTACACGCCTCCGCGGTCGTGATTGCGCCCCGGCCGCTGATTGAGCTGGTGCCGCTGTACAAGGCGACCGACGACGAAACGATCTGCACCCAGTACGACATGTATTCGCTTGAGGACGTGGGCCTGCTGAAGATGGACATACTGGGCCTGCGCACCCTGACCGTGGTCGAGGAAGCGACGCGGCTGGTGCACAAGCGCGGGGTGGACTTCAGTGCCGGGAAGCTGCAATTGGACGACGCGACCACGTTCAAGCTGCTGCAGAAGGCGGATACCGTGGGCGTGTTCCAGCTTGAAAGCGCGGGGATGCGGGACCTGTGCCGGCAGATGCTGCCTGACACAATTGAGCATATCATCGCTCTGATTGCCCTGTACCGGCCGGGCCCGATGGACCTGATTCCGCAGTACCTGAAGCGGAGGACCGGACAGGAGAAGATTGAGTACGAGCACGAGCTCTTGGAACCCATCTGCCGCGAGACCTACGGCATCATGATTTACCAGGAGCAGGTGATGCAGGCGGCGCAGGCTTTGGCGGGTTACACGCTCGGCAAGGCCGACCTGCTGCGCCGGGCCATGGGCAAGAAGAAGCCGGAGGAGATGGCGGCACAGCACGACGTGTTTATCGAGGGCTGCGTGAAGTACAACAAGATACCCGAGGCAACAGCGGAGCGGGTCTTCAACCTGCTGGCCAAGTTCGCCGGTTACGGGTTCAACAAGTCACACGCGGCCGGGTATGCGTATCTGTCTTACATCACCGCGTTCCTGAAGGCCAACTTCCCGGTCGAGTTCATCGCCGCCACGCTTACGAGCGAGCTCGGCGACTTCAAGAAGCTGGCCAAGTTCGTGAACGAGGCCCGGCGCATGAACATCCCGGTCCTCGGGCCGGACGTGAACGCAAGCGACGTGCCGTTCACCATCGAAGGCACGAGCGTGCGATTCGGCCTGGCCGGGGTGAAGAACCTCGGCACCGGCGCAAGCGAGCTTGTCGTCAAGGAGCGCGCCGCGCACGGCCCGTACAAGGGCATGCTCGACTTCTTCATCCGAACCAAAGGCCAGGTCAACCGCAAGGCCGCGGAGTCCCTGGTCAAGGCCGGGGCGTTCGACTGTTTCGAGAAGAACCGCTCCACGCTGCTTGCCTCGCTGGAGTGGGAGATGAACAAGGCGTCGTCGGAGAGGCTCCTGTTTGCCGAGAAGCAGACCGACATGTTCGGCGGGGTCGCGGACAAGCCCGAGGCCCAGCCGGCCAAGTTCGACACGCACGACCTGCTGGCGTACGAGAAGGAGGCGTTCGGGTTCTACTTCTCGTCACACCCGCTTGAGCCGTACCGGGCTGAATACGAGGCCCTGAATCTCGCCACCGTGGCGCAGATAGAGACGATGCGGGACGGGCACAAGGTGGCGCTGGGCGGGGTCATCACCGCGCGCCGGTCGCGCCAGGACAAGCGGGACCGGGAGTACGCGATAATCACGGTCGAGGACTTCGACGGCGCGATTGAGGTGATGATTTTCTCCGACGTCCTGGAAGCGTGCCGGGCCATGGTGAAGACCGACAACCTCGTCGCGATTCAGGGCACAGTCAAGGTGCGGGCAGGGGACGCAAGCGGCCGGGGCCAGGGAGTGCCGCAGGTCTGGGCCGACCGGGTAATGCTGTTCAAGGACACGAGCCGGTTCCTGAAGTCGCTCGTCGTGGTCGTGCCGGAGAAGGACATGGACGAGGTCGCCCTGTTGAAGCTGAAGGAACGACTCGCTGAGTTTCCGGGCGACGGGCACGTCTATCTCAGGTTGCTGGCGCAGGACGGCACGCACCGGGAGATGCGGCTGCGCCAGTTCGGGGTCAAGCTCGACAACGAGCTGGTCGCTTCTCTGCGCGAGGTGTTCGGTCCTGACTCCATTCGGTTCAAGGGCGAGCTTCCGCCCTGCGTGCCGCCGAACCGGAACCGGTGGCAGAACAGGGGACAGGGGTCGGGGGTCAGGGGTCAGGGATCGGGGAACGGGGGACAGGGGCCGACGGGCGGGCGCTAGGCGCGCGGCTCGGGTTCTGTCGGGATAGTGAGACCTTCCAGCCGGGCGATGCGCTGCTCCAGGGGCGGGTGGGTCGCAAACAGGTTCATCGCCGTGCCCCGGTCCTTGCCGAACGGGTTGGCGATGAACATGTGCGCGGTCGCGGCCGAAGCCGTGCGCAGCCGGCCCTCGTAGCTTCCCAGTTTACGCAGCGCGGATGACAGTCCGTACGGGTCGCGCAGGATGAGAGCGCCGGACGCGTCAGCCAGGTACTCGCGCTGCCGGGAAATCGCGGCCCGGATTAGGGCGACCAGGAGCGGGGACAGGATGGCCAAGACCAGGGCGAGCACGAGCAGAATCATGCCGAGTTGACCGCCGCCGCGGGACTCGCGCCTGCGGCCCCCGCCGCCAAACAACCCCCAGCGCAGGAACACGTCCCGGAACAGGATGAGCAGTCCGCCGATGATGGCGACCACGGTCATCACGAGGATGTCGTAGTTGCGTATGTGGGACATCTCGTGGGCGATGACGCCTTGCAATTCTTCCCGGTTCATGATTTCGAGCAGGCCGCGCGTCACCGCGACTGAGGCGTGCTTTGGGTTGCGACCGGTGGCGAACGCGTTGGGCGCGTCTGCGTCTATCACAAAGACCGCGGGTTTGGGGATGCCGGCGGCAATCGCCACCTCCTCGACCACGTCGTGCAACTCCTGGAACCGTCCCGGGTCAGCAGGCTTCGCGCCGTTCACGGCGAGGGCCAGCTTGTCCGAGTTGTAGTAGAGCACGAGGTTGTACCCGACGATGAACAGGCCGAACAGCACGTAGATGCCGGTTCCCCAGCGGAAGTACCATCCAAGGCCGTATCCGACCAGCCCGAGCAGCAGCGAGAAGATGACTATGAATACATAGGTCCGCACCTTGTTGGCGGAGATGAGCTTATATAGCGTGTCGCGGCCGGGCATGCGGTTGTCTTGAATCGGCTAGAACTTCACCTTTGGCGGCTCGCGGTCGGCCTCGGGAGCGTTGTAGAACTCCTCGGCCTTGAAGTTGAACATGCCGGCGAAGATGCTGGACGGGAACATCTGCGTCGCGTTGTTGAACTCCATCACCACGTCATTGTAGAACTGCCGGGCGAAGGAAATCTTGTTCTCGGTCGTGGTCAGTTCTTCCTGCAGCTTGAGGAAGTTCTCATTGGCCTTCAGGTTCGGGTAGTTCTCCGTGACCGCGAACAGGGTCTTCAGCGTGTCGGAGAGCATGTTGTTGGCCTTGGCCGATTCGGCCGGGCCCTTGGCGTTGATGGCCAGGGACCGCGCCTCGGCGATGCGCTCGAAGATTTCTTTCTCGTGCGCGGCGTAGCCCTTGACCGATTCGACCAGGTTCGGAATCAGGTCAATCCTCCGCTTGAGCTGGACGTCAATCTGGGACCAGCCGTTGCGGACCCGGTTGCGTTTTACCACCAGGCCATTGTAGATGCCGATGGCGATGATGACCAGCAGGACGATAAGGGCAAGGACGATTATCAAAGGTATCATTATTTCTCCTCGCTAGGTTAGACTAGAATAGCCGCCAGCGGGTTGCTGTCAAACTCCGTGCCAAGGAACAGAGACAGGAGTTTACCACTAAGACACAAAGACACAAAGAGGAAGCGGCAGGGAATGACCCCTGTCTGCTTGGTGTCCTTGGTGACTTGGTGGTTACACTTCGGTCTCCGGGTCCTGCGCCGGGCTTGCCGGTGCGCCGGATTGGCCTAGAATGTCCCGTCGTCCTCCGCCCTGACCGTTCGCGGGGCCGCAGGCTCCCGGGCGCGTCACCGTGTGGGTCGGCAGCAAGGAACGAATATGAGCGATACCAACCTGGCCATGCACTACGTCAGCACGCGGGACGAGTTCCGCGAGATTCTCGCGAAGCATGACCGGTTCTGGTTTTCCAACTGCGGGTGCCGACAGGGGAACGAGGGCGGATGCAAGAGGTCCCGCATGGATGTGTGCCTGTCCTTCCAGACCGGCGTCACGAGTGGAGGCAGCGGTCTGCACGAGGCCAGCCGTGCCGAGGTCGAGGCGGTCTTGCGTGAGGCCGAGGAGAAGCACCTCGTGTGCCGGCCGTTCCGGGATGAAGCCCGGGCCGAGACCATAGGCAGTTGCTTCTGCTGCGATGACTGCTGCGGGTATTTCCTGAACGCCGACGAGAAGTGCGACAAAGGCGCGCTCATCGAGCTTACGAAGACCGAAGGCTGCACCGATTGCGGCGCGTGCGTTGACGTCTGCTATTTCAAGGCGCGGAAGATGGTAGGTGACAAGCTCGCGGTGGACCGTGACAAGTGCTATGGTTGCGGCCTGTGCCGGGACGTGTGCCCGGCCGACTGCATCACCATGGCGCCCCGAACCTGAGCTGGGTGATTCGGCCCCGGGCGGGCCGGCTTGACCGGGCAGGCCCGCCGGACTATATTGGGCAGTACTCGGGACACGGTCCGAAACCTCGGAAGGGTTTCGGTCATGTCCCTCTTCAAAGGAGAATTCGATGGACTTCAAGTACCTGATTGTGAGAAAAGAAGACGGCATCGGCTGGCTCAAGTTCAACCGGCCGCCGATGAACGCGCTCAACACCGAACTGGTGCTGGAACTCGACCGAGCCATGGACTGGTTCGCGGCCCAGGACGACGTGCTGGTGGTTGTCCTGTATGCCGAAGGCAGGATGTTTGTTGCCGGTGCGGACATCGCCGAGATGTCGGCGTTCACGCCGATGCAGGCCCGGGCCTTTGCTCAGAACGGACATCGTGCCCTTGGCAAGATTGCGACCATGGAGAAGCCGGTGATTGCGGCGGTGAACGGCTTTGCATTGGGCGGCGGGTGCGAGATCGCGCTGGCCTGCGACATTCGCGTGCTGGCCGACACCGTGAAGATTGGGCAGCCGGAAGTGAGTCTCGGCCTGATACCCGGCTTCGGTGGGACGCAGAGACTGGCGCGGCTGGTCGGCCCGGGAATCGCGAAGGAACTGATACTCACGGCTGATGCGATTGACGCGGCTGAGGCCCTGCGCATCGGCCTTGCGAACAAGGTCGTGCCCGCGGACAAGCTGATAGAGACCGTGACCGACATGGCAAAGAAGATTGCGAGCAGAGGTCCAACCGCGGTGAAGTACGCAAAGACGTGCATCAACCGCGGGCTGGACGTTGACCTCGCCACAGGCAATTCGTATGAGATAGAAGCGTTCGGCATGTGCTTCGCCACTCCGGAAACGTCCGAAGGGACCAAGGCGTTCCTCGAGAAACGGAAGCCGGATTGGAAGAAAGGAAAGGCGTAAGAAATGACAATCGGAAAAGCGAAAGACACCGTAATAGTTGGTGCGGCGCGTACCGCGGTAGGGAGATTCCACGGCGGGCTTGCGTCCCTGCGGGCCCCGGAAATCGGCGCGGTCGCCATCAAGGCCGCGGTCGAAAGGTCAAAGGTCAACCCGGCTGAGGTTGAAGGCGTAATCATGGGCAACGTCTGCCCGGCAGGCATCGGCCAGGCACCGGCGCGGCAGGCCGCGGTCAAGTCCGGGTTGTCGGTCGAGATTCCGGCCCTGACCGTGAACAAGGTCTGCGGCTCAGGCATGATTGCCACGGCTTTGGGATGCCAGATGATCAAGGCCGGTGATGCAAAGGTGGTCGTGACCGGCGGGCAGGAGTCCATGTCCAACGTGCCGTACTACCTGAAACACCTGCGCGTCGGGAACAAGATGGGCGACGTGAAGCTGCAGGACGGCATGATATACGACGGCATCTGGGACTATTTCGGCGACGTGCATATGGGCGAGCTTGGCGACTTCACGGCCAAGGAAGCCGGAGTCACCCGCGAAGAGCAGGACAAGTGGTCTGCGGGCAGCCATGCCAAGGCGCTTGCCGCAATCAAGGCAGGCAAGTTCAAGACCGAGATAGTGCCGGTCGTCATACCGCAGAAGAAGGGCGACCCCATCGTGTTCGACATGGACGAAGGCCCGCGGGCCGATGCAACGTTTGAGAAACTCTCCACACTCAAGCCGGCGTTCACCAAGGACGGTACCGTTACCGCCGGCAACTCGTCGTCAATCAACGACGGTGGAGCCGCGCTCGTGCTGGCCGACGCAGCGTACGCCAAGGCCAAGGGCCTGACTCCGCTCGCCCGCATCGTCGCGTATGCCACGGGCAGCGTCGAGCCCAAGCGGCTCTTCTTCGCCCCAATCAAGGCGGTCACCAACCTGCTCAACGTGCAGGGCGTGAAGATTGACCACTTCGACCTCATCGAAATCAACGAAGCCTTCGCATCGCAGGTGCTGGCCGACGGCAAAGGTCTGGGCTGGAACTGGGACAAGGTGAACGTGAGCGGCGGCGCGATAGCGCTCGGACACCCGATAGGCTGCTCCGGCGCGCGCATCATCGTGTCCATCATCCACGCGCTCAAGGACCGGGGTCTCGCGACCGGCCTCTGCGCGGCGTGCCTCGGCGGCGGCGAAGCAACAGCGCTCAGCGTCGAGTTAATCTAGGAAGGAAGTCACCACCAAGACACCAAGACACCAAGGTTCCGGAGGCCTGATGGTTTCGTGGCCTTCGTGTCTTCGTGGCTAGACCTGCTTCCGTGTTCAGGACTTCGAGTGCGGCTGAGACGATGGAGCTTGGCCGCACTATCGCTTCGCGGCTGCGGGCGGGAGATGTTGTAGCTTTCTACGGCGAACTTGGCGCGGGCAAGACCACGATGATAAAGGGCATTGCGGCAGGGCTAGGCGTGAACGACGTGGTCAAGAGTCCGTCCTTTGTCATCGTCACGGAGTACCGGGGCAGGACCGGGACTAACCACAAAGACACAAAGACACAAAGAGGTTCAAGCGGAACCGGAGTCGGAGTTAACCACCAAGACACAAAGACACCAAGAGGCCCGGACGGAGCAGAAGACCGCCAAGACCGCCAAGTACGCCAAGGTTCGGACGAGGAATCTCACCACCAAGACACCAAGACACCAAGAGGACCGGGCATTACTGTTTATCACATCGACCTGTACAGGTTGGGGGCGAAGGACGAAGGACCAGGGACTAAGGACGAAGGACTAGGGACCAAGGACGAGGGACGAAGGACGAAGGACGAGTGTCGAATGTCGAGCGAGGAAGCTGACGCTCTCGGCCTTGAGTCTTACCTCGGCGGCGACGGCGTGTGCCTGATTGAGTGGGCAGAGCGGGCAGAGCAGTTCCTGCCTGAAGGCACAATCCGCATCCGCCTGTCGGTCGAAGGCACGGGCCGCAGAATCCAGATAGATGGGCTCAAGTCCGCATAGCCGTGCCCTTGGCGTCGGCCTGGGGCCGGAAACCTGACGGCCTACAGCAGGCTCAGGAACTGCTCAACCGACATGTCCGCTTGGCGGATGATGCTCCTGAGAACGGGCTTGGGCAGGTCACGGTTGTGGAATGGAATCGTAAGCCTGAGTTCACCCCGGGTCGCGTGCTTCAGTTGGACATGACTTCCGGACTGGTGGTGAATGTAGAATCCGGCCCGACTCAGGGCGCGGACGACCTCACTCGGCCGGAGAACCGGCAGCTTGGAACTCATGCATATTCGAGCTGCACGGTGACTTCTTCCTTGACCGGTTCCTCAGTTATGGGTCGGTTGGGCGGGAGCGGCTCGCCATCCTTGAGCAACCCCTCGCAATGGCACCGAATTGCGTCCGCGACCATCGCTCGTGCCTCGGTCAACGTCGCCCCGTATGTAACGACTCCGGGTAGGGCCGGGACCACGGCGAGGAAACCACCTTCCTCCATCGGCTCGAAAAGGACTGTGTAGTTCTTAGGTTTCATGTGATCTCCATCTACGCGTCGTTGAGGGCCTCGCGTGCCCTCCGCAGGCGATAAGCAATCAACTCCTGTTTGGGTGAACTCACACCAGCACGCCTTCCTTCCTGACGTTCTGGTAGAAAGGCGTGACCTTGGTCAGCTCGGACTCGTACTCCGCTCGCGAATACAGCACCGGAACCAGCAGGACGCTGTGCTCAATGTTGATGTTGAAGCAGAGATGGGACACCGCCTTCTTTGTTTCCCAATCACAATCCTCCAGCACGACCAGCACGTCTATGTCGGACTCCTTGTCCGAATCCCCGCGCGCCTTGGAGCCGAACAGCCGCAACTCGACCAGCCGGAAGTCGCGGGAAAGGGCGTCCTTCAGCCTCCGGAGCGCCGCGGACTCGTTGGGGGAGAGATTCCTCACAAGGACAGGCTACCGGCTCGTAGCCGGAAGGTCAAGCTCCGCATACCTGCCCGGAAACCGACATACAACCGCCAAGGCCGCCAAGAGCGCCAAGCGTACACGGAGCAATTCCTTCCGGACCCATCTTCGTGTCTCGGTGTCTTTGTGGTGAATCCCTATTTCGGTTCCTGGGTACGTGTCAGGCAGGCGGCCTCAGGCCGGAAGCCGTGAGCCGTAAGCTGCAGGCTGCATCCGCTTGACTCCGGCCGGATTCGGAGGCATACTGCGGCGTGGTAAGACGTTCCGATTCGCCGTTCGGCTGCGGCCTGCCAACCGGAATCGAACGTGTGTGAAGATGGACGTGCTCCAAGTCATCCCGCCGTGACCTTGAAGGAGGAATGATGAGCAAGACAGTGAGCGTAGTCGTCGTTGCGCTGCTTGCCGGCTTGGTCGTCGTCTCGGGCTGCAAGAAGCCAGCCGACGAACGAGCCATTATTGGCGACAATACGCGCACGCCCGAACAGGACGGCAATTTGATTGACGTCGTTGTCAGGGGCGACACGGTCTGCCTCTGCTACAAGCCCGGCGCCACCAAGCCGACCTACTCTCCCGGAGTGGTCATCGTCGGCACGAAGGGCGGGAGCTATCTAAAGAAGGTCGTCTCTACGTCTGTGCGCGGTGACACTCTCGTCGTGACCACGACACAGGCTTGCCTGACGGACGCCTTTCAGAGACTGAAGATTGACACTACGGTCGCGCTGATTCCTGAGTCCACTTACGTGGAAAGCCTCGCCTTCCGGGAATCCACCAAAGATGCCCATGGTCGAAGCTGCGAAGTCCACATCACGAGCGGGCCGGTTCACATTATTCCGCTGCTGGGCGGTCGCTTCGAGGTCAAAGTAGCCAACGTCCGTCGTGAACTCTGGGAATCCGGCGTGCTGTCGGCTTTTGTCCAGTTCGATACCGTCGCCTACGTCGAAAAGGTTGATTTCCAACTGAGCATTGATATTGACACGTTCACTCTGAGCTACTTCCGAGCTGCCGCCACTTCGACCGACTCCCTGCGCCTGCGGGGCGCGAGCATAGGACTCGAGGCCTCGATTTCCAAAGAAGTCGAACGGAAGCTGGGGGGCGTGATCTTCGGAGTGATTCTGATACCGATACCGATTCCACCGTTCTGTATCCCAGTCACGCTCGAAACCAATCTCTATGCCGGTTTTACTGCCGACCTGACGGTAACAAGCCCATGTACCGCAGCCAATGACGTGTTCGGTAATCTCTCCTGCGAGATTGGTGCCGAGTACACAAACGGTGGATGGAATCCAATCTGGCAACTGACGACGGGTGGAAGTGCCAGCGGTTGCATGGGGCCGGCGACCTCGGTTACGGCTGACTTGCAGGGATACCTGAAAGGGACCCTCGAGACCAAGATCTTCGCCGTGGCGGGACCTTACTTCTACGTGACGCCCTATCAGTACGACGAGATTGCCTACCCACCGCTGAACTACGACCTCGGCCTTGGCATAGCGGCGGGCATCGGGGTCAAGGTGGAAATCCTCTCCTGGAAACTGGTAGACTACGACCACGCCTTTGTTGACAGTCGCCTTTCCTTGTGCCACCCGGCAATTGACCAGCCTCCGAGCACTCCGTCGACGCCCATCGGTCCTGACTCCGGGCACGTGGACAGCAGCTACTCGTTCAGGAGCAGTGCTGTTGATCCTGACGGAGACAGCGTCTCTATCAGGTTCGCATGGGGTGGCGGCGATACGTCAGCATGGAGTGGCTACGTCCCAAGCGGCAGTCCGGTTTCGATGTCGAATTCCTGGCCTACCAACGGAGCCTATCCTGTCACGGCGCAGTCAAAGGACGTTAAAGGTGCCCTGAGCGGTTGGTCGGCTTCTCATCAGATTGTGATATCCGGGGGTGGCGGCAATAACCCGCCGAACACGCCCTCAACGCCGTCCGGCCCTGACAGCGGTCAGGTCGGCGTCAGCTACCAGTTCACTGATTCGACCACGGATCCGGATGGCGACAGCGTGTCGCTCAGATTCTCCTGGGGCGATGGCGACACCTCAGGATGGAGCAACTTCGTGAGCAGTGGCACTGCGGTTTCGATGTCACATGCCTGGAGCACGGCTGGGAGCTACACTGTGAAGGCACAGGCGGAAGATGCGCACAGTGCGACCTCGGGCTGGTCGAACGGGCATCAAGTCAACATGACGGGTGGTGTTGGCAGCTACCCCGACAGCGTTGTAGCCACTGTCCCGTTGGAAGCCGGGACATACGGCGTGGCCGCCTTGCCCAATGGCAGCTACGTCTACGTCACGAACACAGCTCACAACAACGTGTGTACAATCCGCACCTCTGACAAGACGGTTGAAGACACGATACCAGTCGGCTCACCTCAGGGTGGGGTCGCTGTTCTGCCCAACGGCGATTATGTCTATGTGGCCGGCTGCCCCAACGACAGCAGCGTCTCGGTGATACGCACTTCGGACAAGACGGTCGTAGCAACGATTCAGGTCGGCCGCCATCCTGTAGACGTGGCTGCCCTCCCCGGCGGCGACTATGTCTACGTTACGAACATGAATGACAACAGCGTCTCGGTGATACGCACGTCTGACCGGACCGTGGAGACCACAGTTCCGGTCGGCAGGGCTCCTCTGGGCGTTGCCGCCCTGCCTGATGGCAGTCGTGTCTATGTCGCGAACAACGACGACCGCAGTGTCTCGGTGATTCGCACTTCGAATCGTGCCGTAATGGCAACAGTCGCAGTCAGCGGCTATGCGCGGGACGTTGCCGCACTGCCCTCTGGCGACTTTGTCTATGTGACGAACCAGTGCGCCGCGTGTGACAGCGTTTCCGTGATTCGCACGTCGGACAACACGGTGGTGGCCTCGATACCGGTACCGGTCGGCATAGAAGGTGTCGCAGTTCTGCCCAACGGCAACTTCGTCTATGTTGCTGGCCGCATCAACGAAAACGGTTTCGTTCCGGTGATTCGTACGTCAGACAATACCGTTGTGGCCACCATCCCGGTCGGCAGCGAAGCCTACGGCGTAGCCGTCCTGCCAAATGGCCGCTACGTATACGTTACCAACTTCCGCGGCCACGTTTCGGTGCTCGGGTTCCGAAGCCTCGGCTCTCGCTTGTTGAGCAGAGGGTTTAAGGGAAACTGAGCCAAGGCGTAAGATTGGTCGCAGAGGGCGCGATGGCCGGTCGGACTCAGCGTAGGCGGTGTTGCACAACTTCCTCGGTGTAGCTGCGGACTCCGAATGAAGTCGTCAGCAAGGGCAGCGAAGTGGTCTGTTGCTGCCAGGCGACTGGCGAGCCGCAGATACGCTCTTGCGTTCGTGCTTGGAAGCTACACGACCTTCATCATGGTCTGGACGATTGCCGGCATCTCAACGTCTACTGTTCACTCGATTCGGGAGACCATTTCGTCGTCCACACGCACCGTTACCTATGAGCACCTTCCATTGGGAGAGCGCACGAACGAGGTCCTCGGTCGCGGAAGCGCTGCGATAACCCGCATGGTGCGCGAGTGCACGGATAGCATCCTTCATCGCGTCCAGGGAACTCGCGTTCTGGTTGCTTTCGAGGGCACACCGCATGGCTCGCTTGCGTGGCGAACATCAGCAGTTGCCTATCTCAGCGAATACCCTTTCGACTTTTCGATCTACGGCCGCGGCGATGAAGGCAGCCTTAGCTCGCAAGCTGCGGCCATTACTGACTATGCCGCACAGATTGGCGCGGACTTCATACTTAGGATGACCATAAGACACACCGGGCTCAGACGTCTTCTGTTTTGGACCTATGACCGATTCGCCACCAGCATCGAGGTAGTTCGGACAGTTGACGGGGCCAGTGTTTGGTCTCGAACAGCCTACTACAACTCCGACCTCAAGACAGACTTTCTATTTTTCTTGACGGCTCTTGCGGTGTTCATCCTCGCGGTTATTAAGCCACTGCCTCGCACGCGGGACGACTGGCAACACGTGGCTGCGTGCGCTTTCGCCTTGTACTTCTTCCATCGAGCTGCCGTCACACAATGGGCGCAATTGCTCGCCCCGCTCCTGATTGCCCTTGTTATCCTCTGTGGCTGGATCAGTACACGGAGTCAAACCTCGCGTGCTGGCACACAGTTCCGTGTCGGTGCAGCCTTCGCCGTGTTGGCGGCCGTTGGAGCGGCTTCCGGTGGTCTGCTCGGTACCGGTCTCTTCATACTGCTGTTCACGCTGGTTTCTGCGGAAATCGGCTTTGGCGTCATTTCTAAAGTCCCTTGGGTTAAGGACCCCGTTCTGACTTATCTCAGACTCAAACTCAGCAGCTTAGGGACGACCATCTTGAAACGTCGCAGCGCTGGCGCGGAAGTGGAAAGCCCAGCAGATACCCGCCGATGGCTTCCCGAGTTTGAGCCTCCCAAGCAGGCTGCCCAGCGCTGGATGCTCTCAGCGCTCCCGAGCGCCGTGATTTCGGGGATATTCTTCGGCTTCATTCCCTCAAGGACCGCACAGCAGTTTGTATCCGTATCAGTGCCTGGCGCGATGCCGCTAGTCACGACGTTTGCACTGTTTTACATGGCCAAGCAACTCATCATCTCCTGCGTTGGCTTTCTGTTTGTCAGCATTGCAGTGCTGGAACCGAGACTGCGGTGGCTGGCGGAAGGGAAGACTTCGAATGACCTCGCTGAGATGATGCATGACGCTCGGCGAGTAATCGAGAGAGCCGACGACCCGAGAGTGCAGAACGGAATGCAGTTGCTCTCGTGGGCGCTACTGCTGGCGTCTTTCTTTCTTCCGGTTGTTGACCTTCGGACCTTCGCGTGCCTGCTACACTATGGGGCGTGGTCTGCGGTTCCACCAGGGGAGATGAGCACTATTCGGTTGGCAGCCTTGGCAGTCGTTTCGAGAGTGCCCATGCTGAACGCCATCGGGTATGGTTTGCTGTCTGTCTGTGCCGTCTCTCTCTACGGACTAGTCGAGTGCGCCCGTTTCATAGCTCGCCCCGCTCCGGTGGCTCTGCATGCTGCGGCGCTAGCAGTGCACTTGATGCTAGGTTCTGTGGTGGTTGCCCTAGTACTTGTTCTTGTGCCTTTCGACCTCGGCTGGCCTCGGATTCTAGGGATTGGGGCGCGGCTGGTGTGGTTCTCTGTCGTGGCCGGCGAATTCGGCTGGGCCGCGCTGTCTGATTTCGGGCGAAGAAAACGGCTGTTGCTCAGAGTCACGGACTACGTCGTATTCGCCCTTGTCATTGCAGTGGGGATCGTCCCAGCCGCCTATTTTGTGTTCGTCAGGACCAGGCATCTGCCGAGGGGAGAATACAATGATGTCGCTCATATTCTCGGTGCGGTTATCAGCCCGGCTTCAGGACTCGACACGTCGTCGACGCGCGGAGACCCGCCCATGGTACTAGTTCCGAGTGGGTACTTCGTCATGGGGGACGACGGCTTCTTCCTCGGACGTGACCCGTCTGATGCAGAGAAGCCGGCCCGCTGGGTCTACACTGATTCATACATGATTGACAAGTTCCCGGTGACGAACTCGCAGTACGGCCAGTTTCTCGACTACGTGATGAAGAACGGCGATAGCCTGTTCCGCCACCCTATGCAGCCTGTAGGCAAGTCACATGAGCCGCAGTGGTGGAGAATGCCGGGTCATTGCCCAGCCGAGTGGGGCGTATCCGAAAGCGCATCAGCCAACCTACCGGTGATTGGAGTTGATTGGTTCGATGCCTACGCATACGCGAGATGGCGCGGAAAACGGCTACCAACAGAGGCGGAGTGGGAGAAGGCCGCGAAGGGCATCGGTTTGTCACGTTGGCCCTGGGGAGATCGCTTCTCATCCTCTGCTGTCGCCTTTGATGGTTGGGGCAACCGCGCCGAGAGGTATCCTCACACGAATCCGGTCAGTGCTTTTCCTGCCGGGCGTTCCTTCTGGGGATGCCAGGACTTGATCGGCAACATCGCCAATTGGTGTGCAGATAACTATGACCGCTTCCACTACCGAGAAGCTGCCACGAGAAACCCGCTCTGCACGCTTCGGCTCAGTCGCCGCAGCGTGAGGGGGTTTTCCACTTGGAATACGGAAGCATTCATCTTCAGCGATGCGTGTCAATCCCGTGGAGGTTTCGATCCGTTGACTCGCTCCGACGACTTGGGGTTCCGATGCGTAGAAGTTGTTGCGCCCTGATGCAAAGGACACTAGGTCTCTCCATCGCGGAGGTTGAAGACCTGTTCCGCGAGGCGGGGCGAGAGGGCCGACGGCTGGCGGCCTGCGGCTGACGGCTGACCGAGTTCACGTCCTGAGTCAATCCGAGACAGAGCCCGGTCTGAGTGACGGCCCGAGCGCTACGACTTGGGCTCGTCTATGCTGAAGTTCTGGAAGCGGATGGCGACGAGGACGTCCCTGTTTAGGCCTCTCGACCGCCATTTTTCCACCAGGACTGCGGCCTCAATCGCCATGCTCTCACCGGTGATGCCTTTCCGGTTCGTGAGCTTGAATAGCTGGCGCGCGAAACTGAGGTAGGGGACATAGCTGATGGTGTTGACTCCCTGCGCGTTGAGAGTC
>Ga0187866_1001219_pt1 | contig 25414 bp, 25 predicted proteins | sample June2016WEW_11_1_3_FD_133013 | JGI IMG/M metagenome (GOLD analysis project Ga0187866, IMG submission 133013) | Peatland microbial communities from SPRUCE experiment site at the Marcell Experimental Forest, Minnesota, USA - June2016WEW_11_150 | ecosystem: Environmental > Terrestrial > Soil >...
CCAAGGATGCCAAGGTGTAATTGAAAGCCCTGATCTGAACCAACCCCTGGCCAAAGGACTTGATCCAAGGGATCAGGGCGAATGCATAAAGCGGAACATTACAATTCCAGGTGAGTTCTTTGCTCTGCCACCACGCGGTGGAGGTAAAACCCTTTCCCTGGACAAAGTTTATTGCGGGATCAACAAACATCACCTCATCGCCCCAGCTCGTAGGATAAAGCTTGGCGGAGCACAAGTTGAACCCAAGAAGTAAAAGGGCGAAAGCGGCGACCACCATCGTTTCATTGGCCTCCAGCCAGACCACACATCTTTGCAGGAATTGATCAACCTCGTGTCTCATTGAGACAACCTGTTTGTTCAGGTCAGGAATATCCATGCCATCTATCTCCCTATAAATTAGTAGGGGAACAAGAGACTACTCCAAAAGCATTCCGGCGGCAAATAATTCCAACGTGTGGGTGTGGATTCTGGACTCACACGGCCGCGGGCCATTTTTGCTGGTCAGCGAATTTCAAATCCCTCCGCATCAATCCCTGAAATTCAGAAACTGCACGAAGGCGGGGAATTCTTTTACGCGCACCGCCGCGATGACGGTTTGAAGTTCGTCCCGGCTCTTGCCAGTGACGCGGATGGCGTCGCCTTGAATTTACCGTCGCGGATGATGCCGGTGATGTGCTTCACCGCGGTTGTTTCCATGCCCTGCTTGATTTTGATGACCTGCCGCGCGTGGCCGAGCGGGGAGACGTCCGGCCCGGCCTTTTCCAAGTTCCTGAAGCTGATGTTGCGCTTGGCAAGCCGGCCCACGACGATTTCCGCGCGCGCCTCGATTTTGAACTGGTCCTCGGCGGCGAGCTTGATTTCGTTTTTTCGAGGAAGATGTCCGCCTTGCTGCGTTCGAAGCCGAAGCGGTTGGCCAGTTCCTGGTTGGCTTGGTTGACGGCGTTCTCGATTTCCATCGGGTTGACCTGCGAAACAATGTCGAATGAAGGCATCGCCACAGCGAAAAATGGCCACCGGGAAAGAAAAGGCAAAAGCCACAACCAATTTGGTTGATTCCAAAACCGGCGTGGCATAGAACTCGCCAGCAAAATGCCGACTGTTGTGCTCCTCTGGGTCTGGTTCTGCGCGTATCTCAATTGCGCAGGCTGGGCGCTTTCCGCGATTCATCAATTGAACGCCGGCGGCTACGCAGTTGTATTGCTGCTCGGTTTTGCCACCTTGATTTTCTGGAGACGAAGAACGTCCGCGCAAATTTTACCGCGGGTGCGCTGGCAAAAAATCCGCCGCCGGTTCTGTCGCCCGTTTCCGCTGGCGTTTTTGGTCCTGGCGGCGATGGCTTTGCTCGGTGGTGTTTTGCATGCGCCGAGCAATTACGACGCGCTGGCCTATCGCATTCCGCGCGTGCTGCACTGGCTGGCGGCGGGGCAATGGCATTGGATCCACACGATTTTCCCGCGCGTGAATCAGCGCGCCTGCGGCATCGAGTGGGTCTCCGCGCCGTTCATTGCCCTGTCGAAAACCGACCGGCTGCTGTTCCTCATCAATGTCGTTTCTTTTCTGCTGCTGCCGGGACTGGTGTTCAGCGTTTTTACGCGTCTGGGCGTGCGCCGGCACGCGGCGGGGTTCTGGATGTGGATTGTGCCAACAGGTTATTGTTTTTTGTTACAGGCTGGCAGCATCGGCAATGATTTGTTTGGTGCACCATTCGCTCTGGCGGCGGTGGATTTCGCACTGCGCGCGAAAAATTCCAGGTCCGCGCGCGATTTTTTTGCCTCTTTGCTGGCAGCGGCCTTGATGACCGGCGCCAAGACGAGCAACCTGCCGCTGCTGTTGCCGTGGGCCATCGCGATTTTGCCGGCACGCGGATTGATAAAACGCCGAATATTGCAGACGATGGCAGTTTGCGTTGTTGCGGTTCTCGCCTCATTTTTGCCGACCGCCATTCTCAACGCGCATTTTTGCGGGGATTGGACGGGTTGGAAAGCCGAAGGGACGCCACAACGAAACGCTCCGCTTTTGCGTGTGCCGGCAAATGCCGTGCTCATTACGATCCAAAATCTGACACCGCCGGCTTTCCCGTTCGCCAACACGTGGAACCGCTATACTCAACAAATCATGCCCGCCGGTTTGAGCCAGCGTTCGCACGAAGCGGTGGTGGAACCGAAGGCCGTTGAATTTCACACCGAAGAACTGCAAATAGAAGACAGCGCCGGATTGGGTTTCGGTGTCACAGGCCTGATTTTTATCAGCATGGTATTCGTAGCGATACATTGCAGCGGTCCGTTTTTGGGGTTGCAATTCGCCTCCGCCAAAGCCGTCTGGTGTACCGGCGTCCGACTTGCGCCGTGGATTTCGCTGTTGGCCCTGTTGAGCCAGTCGGAAGTCTATCCCCTCGGGCGCATCCTCGCGCCCTATTACGCGCTGCTGCTCCCGCTTCTCCTCGCCGGCCCCGCGCCGGAACAACCGGTCAAAAAAATTTGGTGGCGCGCGGCAGCCTTCACCATTTTTGTCATCGCGGCGGCGTTGCTCATCATTTCTCCGGCGCGACCGCTGTTTCCGGTGGGAATGTTTCTGGAAAAAATCCATAAGGCCGCCGCGCAACATCCGGCGCTGGCGCGTGTGGAAACCGTTTATTCGGTCTATCGCGAGCGTAACGACGCCTTTGCGCCGGCACGCGCCTCGTTGCCGCCGGACTTGAAGGTTTTGGGTTTGGTGGCCTATGACGATCCCGAAACTTCGTTGTGGCGTCCGTTTGGTTCGCGCCGCATCGAGCACGTTTGCCCGCAGGATACCGTAGCGGATTTGAAGGCTCGCGGGGTCGAATACATTCTGGTGAAAACGGGCTGCTACGGGTTTATCTATTCACCTGAAGATTGGGCCAAACGCATGGACGCACAGGTGATCCAAAGAATTCCGCTTCGTCTCCGCGCCGCTGCCCCTGCGACCGATTGGTATCTGGTCAAAGTGCCGGAAGCGCCCGGCAGCTCCAAATGAATGAAGCCAAAGGCAACTCCGATCATGGACGGCACCGGCGAGACACGACCGGTGCAGTCCGGTATTGGGTGTGGACCTGCGCATACCTCAACGTTGCAGGCTGGACGCTGTCCGCCCTGCACCAATTGACGGCCGCGGGCTACGCGCTGGTGTTGGTGACCGGGTTGGCCGGTCTGTGCGCCTGGAAGTTCAAAATGTCCGGAACGGCTGTGCCCGGGGTTTGGTGGCCAAGGCATCTTCGCCGTTTTCGCCGGCCGTTTCCCGCGGCGTTCCTGATTCTGGCGATGATGGCTTTGCTCGGCGGGGTTTTGTATGCGCCGAGTAATTACGACACGCACACCTACCGGATTCCACGCGTGTTGAACTGGCTCGCTGAAGGTCAATGGTACTGGATACACACGATTTTCGCGCGCATCAACACGCGGTCCTGCGGCATCGAATGGGTTTACGCGCCGTTTATTGCCTTGTGCAAGACTGATCGCCTGCTGTTCCTGATCAACGTCATTTCGTTTCTGCTGTTGCCCGGGCTGGTGTTCAGCGTGTTCACGCGACTGGGTGTGCGGCGCCGCGTGGCGTGGCATTGGATGTGGATTGTGCCGACGGGTTACGGCTTTTTGCTGCAAGCCGGGAGCGTCGGCAACGATCTGTTCGGCGCAACCTTCGCGCTGGCAGCGGTGGATTTTGCGCTGCGCGCAAAAGTTTCGCATTCCCCGCGCGATTTTTTTACGTCCGTGCTGGCGGCGGCGATGATGACCAGCGCCAAAACGGGCAACCTCCCCCTGTTGCTGCCGTGGGCGGTGGCGATTTTTCCGTCAGCCAAACTGGCTTTCCGCTGGCCCCTGAGAACGGCCGCGGCCGGCGCGCTCGCCATTCTCGCCTCGGCGCTGCCCACGATGGTTTTGAACGTGAAATATTGCGGTGACTGGTCCGGTCTGGCGCTGGAGACCGGCAATTTAAGGAACGATCCGGCGTTCCAGGCGGGAGCGAACGCCGTGTTGCTGACCATTGAGAATTTCGTGCCGCCCGTTTTCCCGCTGGCCGGAACCTGGAATCAGACCATGGAACGGGTGATTCCACCGAAGCTGAGCGCGCGTTGGCAACAAACCATCATGTGGCCCGACAACCGGTTGCAGTTGAAAGAAATGCAAATCGAGGAAAACGCCGGGCTGGGTTTTGGTGTTTCGATTTTGCTGTTGACCAGCCTGGTGGCGGCAATGTTTGCGAAGCCGGGACTCAGGCAACCGACCGGTCGGGCGACATGGCAAACGTGCGTGCGGCTTGCCCCGTTCATTTCACTGGGTGCGCTGATGACACAATCCCATATGTCCTTCTTCGCCCGGCTGATGGTGTCCTATTACGCCCTCCTGCTGCCGCCGTTCCTCATGTGCGCCGGGCAAGAATCGCTGCTGAAAAAACGCTGGTGGCGCGCGGCGGCTTTCACGGTTTTTCTTATGGCCGCAGGATTGTTGATCCTTTCTCCGGCGCGGCCGTTGTTTCCGATCCAGACCATTTTGGGACAAATTCAAATGCGCGCCCCCGATTCCAGCCGGTTGGCACGGATGGAGCGGGTTTATTCGGTTTATCGCCAGCGCCCCGATGCCTTTGCCCCGGCGCGTGAGATTTTGCCGCCGGGCCTGAAGCTTCTGGGGTTGGTCACCTATGACGATCCCGAAACTTCCTTGTGGCGGCCGTTTGGTTCGCGCCGCATCATGCACGTTTGCCCCGGCGACACGCCGGCGGATTTGAAACGGCGCGGCATTGAATACGTGTTGATGAAGCCGGACAGCATTGAAAGTTGGTTTGGCTGTTCGGCCGATGACTGGTTCAGGCGAATGAACGCGCAGATTGTCCGAAAAATTACACTGGAGCTGCGCGCGGCCGCAGGCCCACGCGACTGGTATCTGGTTAAATTGCGGTGAACCCGAAACCCGTACTCGCCAAATGGCCGGGCGTTTGGGTAGGTTTGCCTCATGAAAGAACCCGTGGAACTGAGCATCGTGATGCCGTGTCTGAACGAAGCGGAAACCCTCGCCCGTTGCATCGAAAAAGCACGGCTCGGCAGCCAGCGCGCGGGTGTGCGCAGTGAAATTGTCGTGGCCGATAACGGCAGCACCGACGGCTCACCGGCGATTGCCGAAAAACTGGGCGCCCGCGTCGTGGCCGTGAAGGAAAAGGGCTATGGCAGCGCTCTGCGCGGCGGTATTCAGGCCGCAGCCGGCAAATGGATCATCATGGGTGACGCGGACGACAGTTACGACTTTTCCGACATCAATGGCTTCGTCAAAAAATTCCAGGAAGGTTTTGAACTGGTCATGGGTTGCCGGTTGCCGGCCGGCGGCGGAACCATTTTGCCCGGTGCAATGCCGTGGAAAAACCGCCGGCTCGGCAACCCGGTGTTGACATTCATCGGGCGCTTTTTTTTCAAGTGTCCGGCGCACGATTTCCATTGCGGCCTGCGCGGTTTCACCAAGGAGGTTTTCGAAAAATTGGACCTGCAGACCACGGGCATGGAGTTCGCCTCGGAAATGGTCATCAAGGCCACCATCAGGAAGTTCAAAATTGCCGAGGTGCCGATCACGCTGCACAAGGACGGACGTTCGCGCCCGCCGCACTTGAAACCGTGGCGCGACGGTTGGCGGCATTTGCGGTTCATGTTGCTTTACTCGCCGCGCTGGTTGTTTCTCATGCCGGGACTTCTGCTCTCGGCACTGGGATTCATTTTCGCCGCAGCCCTGTCGGTGAATGACATCAAAATCGGCGGCATCGAGTTGAACGTGGGCACACTAATGATGGCGTGTATGGCGGTAATTGTGGGTTTCCAACTGATTGCATTCGCGTTCTTCACCAAGGTTTTTGCCATCGCCGAAGGTCTGCTGCCGGCGGACCCCAAACTCACGCGTGTCTTCAAGATTTTCACGCTCGAAAGAGGAATTGCCACCGGCCTGGTCGTGTTGCTGGTGGGAACGATTTTATTTCTGCGCGCGCTGTGGCTTTGGCAACAAGCCCACTTCGGCCTTCTGCCGTCCATGGCTGAAAACCTGCGCCGGCTGATTCCGGCGGCAACGCTCATGATCCTGGGTGTTCAGGGTGTTTTCTCAAGCTTCTTCATGAGTGTGCTGGGCTTGAGAACCGTCTCGCGCCGGCCACCAGCACCGGCGGCAAACTAAGCCTGTTTTTTGCCGATGATGCGATGTGAACCGGCCTTGAGAATTTCTAAGGATAACGTGGCTGTCCGAGCGTGGATTCCTGGCTCTGCCTAGTTATGCGGCATGGGTTGGATTTTATCGGCATTTCACAAATTAAATCGTGCCAGCTACCTTGACACCACCGCCATTAACCGGTGATCTAAAATTCATCCCGATGGCTGTTGTCACGCGCCTCTTCCAAGTGTTCAGATGACGCAAGCCTGCGGGGTGCAAAATTGTCACTGGAGTTTTTGGCATGCCGCTTGACTCTGAGTCGTGGGTTCCATGATGATAGCGAAAAAATAGTGGGAAATGGCTCACAATAACAATTTTCACAATTTCTGCCACACCCCTGCAAAAGCGAATACCGGATCATGGACATGGCTGATTGGTATTATTGTCTTCTGCATTTCATTGCTCTCAGTAATCGCTCGTGCGCATTTCATTCAAACGCGGCCCTTTGCCGGTCGCGTGGATGGGCAGGAGCCCGAGTCACATATTCTGGTCACCGATCTGGCTTTTGAACAAACTTCGTGGAAAACACACCACTTCCTGCCCATTTTCACGCTGGGTGCGCCATACAACAAGTACATTAATCAACATCCCGGGGCGGCGTCGGCTGACCGGTTCGGAAATTATTATTATTGCAGCACCCCCCCTCTCACATTTGTTCTGCCCTATGTTGCGGTCAAACTGGTGGGGGCAAGTCCGAGCATTGCAGGTTTGAGATGGTACAACATTGTCTTGCAGGTGCTGTCAGCGCTTGCCATGGCCGGGTTGGTTTTTCTTTGCACGAAGAAAAAAGGGGTTGAATTTGAACTTCGGTTGCTCGCCTCCGCCACGGCTGCGGTTATTTATATGACTGCTCCCGAATGTCTTAAAAGCCACTCGATCAATTTATGGGCCCAACAATTCTATGCTTTTTTACTGATCATCCAGATCATCTGTTTTTTATTTTATCCTTCGACGCTTCTGCTGTTCATCTTTGCGTTCATCGGGTGCCTTACGGATTGGACTCCCTACCTCGCCAATCTCGCGATGACTGGGATTGCGTTGTTTTCATATTGGAAAACCCGCGATTCCCGCGCGCTTCATCTCGCGATGGCTATCATCCTTGGATGCCTCTTGGCAGGCTTATGCATGATCGGATGGTTTGCCACCGTCATATCCATTCACGATTATTTTCACAATTTGATCGTTCGCGGATCAGTCCGTGTAGGCTCTCTCTTGAGGACCGTGCGACTGATCGTCCGGTATTCAAATTCTTTTGGCCTTTTCTCCCTCATCGGGTTGATGGTCCTTTTTTTGCGGCCGTGGTCTCGCGCCAAACAGCTGGTCGTGCCGCACGGCGGGGTAATCCTTCCCGGCAAGGATCCTTTTCCTGTTTCGTTTCTCATTATGGGCGTCGCCCTGCTGGAGAATCTGTTGATGGGTGACCATGCCTGCGCTTTTTCGTACGACCGTCTGAAGGGGGTGCAATGTTTGGCGTTTTTCATTGTTTGGGGAACGACCTGGAGCCGGAGGGCTTCCGCGTGGGCCTTCGGTCTAAGTGTCATGGTTGGTCTGTTTTCCATCTGGTTCTTTTGGAGAACCTATGAAACACCGCAAGGATGGAATTATGTCGCCCATTCGGAACAGGAACGATTGGGAGAAATCATCGTCAAAACCGTGTCGTCAAACGGCCCGGCGTTTTTTAACCGTGATGTGCGTGGTGCCGAGGTTTATTATGCGCATCGTAATATTTTTCAATTGGGCGACAATCCTGACGTGGTAGCCTTCGTGCAAGCGTGGTGCCGTCAGCACCACTTCACAGAGGGAACCTTGTATGAAATCTCCGGCCATTATCCTTTTCCCGAAGAACAGGATCTTCCCCGGTCATTAAGGGTTCGCCGTGTCTATGCCAATGGGGAAATTATGGATCTTGGTATTTTTCAAATGCCCGAGAAACCGGGAGATTATCATGATCCGTTGGGTGATGCTACATCGGATTGGTTCCCCGATGCACCCGCTTGGCGTTGATCTCATGCCCCTCCCGGCGTAGCCACACCGTTACTCGCCGATACCCGTAGCGCGGACGGGGCGTCGTGCAGATTATTCCTGTTCATCTCCTCTCCATCACACCGTCGCGGAAAACGCCATCGGGAATGCTGCCAGAGAAACCGTCGGGGAATGGGTATGGAGTCAGGATGATTCCTTGGTGGATGAGTCGGCCTTTGCCGCGAAGTCCCCGGTGCGCGCCTAAATCACTACAACCTCGTCTGCGTTTCTCCGCGAGACGAAATAGCGCAACCGCAGCAGCAATCATGAAATTTTTGCGATGGAAATGGTCACAGTGCCAGCCTCCACACCTGAAACGGACGGCAGATCAAACCCGCCGCCGCGTTCGGCGAAAAATCCGGGCTCGGGTTTTGATACATCAGGCTCATCAGGTTGTCGCTGCGGAAATTCAAGCGCAGGCCGCAGACTTCCGCCGTTTTCAACCCGGCCCAGAGCAGCCGCCACGGTAGCGGAATGAATGTCACTTTTTTGTTCAACCCGCGGGCGATTTCCGAAAGCAGTTGTTTGAAAGGCCATGGCCGTTCATGCGCGGCGGTCAAGATGCGCGGCGCGACCGCAATTTTTCCGTCGGCGACCTTCTCAATGAACGCGGCCAAATCTTCCTGGTGAACCAGGAACTGGGCCTGCGTGCCGCCGCCGAAAACCGGCAGCACCGATGACTTGCGGACCTGCGCCACGAGCCGGCCGAACATGCCGGCCGGTTCACCGCCATAGACCAGTCCCGGACGCATGACAAGCGCGCCGTTGTCCCGCGCAATCTTTTCAATCTCCAATTTTGCCTTGCCGTAAAGCGAGCGGCAACCGTCGTAGGCGCTGATGGAGGAGAGACAAACGATTTTGCCAACCCCCGCCGCGCGCGCGGCCTGAATAAGTTTTCGCGTGCCCTCCACATTTACCGCGTGAATTTCCGCCCAGCGCAGCGGCTGGAAATCGTAGGCGCAATGCACGAGCACGCCGGCTGCCGCCAGCGCCTGCGGGGAAATTTCTGCGCCCAGTTGGAAAGCCACCGCCCGCGCGCCGGCTGCCGGCCGGCGGGTCAATTCCAGCATTTCCCAGCCGCGCGCCCCAAAATAATTTTTGAGGCAGCCACCGACGTAACCGTTACTGCCGGTGATGGCGCACAAGTTTTTCATGGATTCATTTTAAATAATTCAACCACGAAATACTCGAAACACGCGAATAGAAACGCAAATTTTTCGTGCCATGTCGTGTGTTTCGTGGTCAATCCATCCCGGCGGTTTCCCAGCCGATGCGATGGGCGTTGGCCATGACGGATAAAGTAATGGTCGTCGCCGGCGCGTCCGGCAGAACCGTCGCGTCCACCGCGTGCACGCGCGTCCAGCCGTGCGGCCGGCCGAGGCAATCGCTTTCGAACGGCTGCGGATTTTTGCGCATCGGTATCGAGCCGCCGCAGTGGAAGCCGCGTCCGGGTTCAGCCAGTTGCAGCATCGGCGGCAGAACGAGGCCGCCGAGCCGGCGCGATTGCCGGAGCAGTTCGCGCACGACACGTTTGACCGCGCGGCGGGTTTCGGGATTGGGTAACGCGTTCAGGTGCAGGCAGTCCTTTTCGCCGTCGCGTTTCAACGTCATTTCAATGGTCCGCGACTCGTCCGAGTGCAGGTAGCCCTGCACAATCACCATGCGTTCTTCAAGTCGCCGCGCCAGCTTTTCGAGCGGGCGTGCGAACGCCCCGAACGTGTTCCGCACGGCTTCCCCGATCAAATCGCTGTAGGTGTAAATTTGCAGATGCACGGTATGGCGGCTGATGCGCGGGTGGCAAAGTTCGATGAAAACCTGGCTGAGGGTGTAGAGCGATTCGGTTGGGACATTCCGGGTCCGGCGCGCCAGCACGAGCGGAAAAAGGAAATACTGGCTGTCGCGCAAAGGCAACGGGCGGTCGTAGGCGGATTGGGCGCGCAATAGAATTTGCGCCGTCGAAATGACGCCCGCCGCCAGATACGCGCGGTCCGCTTCAAACGCCAGCGGGGCGCGCGTTTGGCGGTGGAAACTTTCGATGGCAACCTTGCCGGCGCGTTCGCGCAAGGCCGTAACGATGACGTCGCGCTGGTACGAGAAATTGTTTTCCGCGCGCAGTTCGCGCACGGTGTCGGCGCTGTTGTAGATGCAGCCGTAAGGGCAGCCGTACATGCAAAAACCGCAATAGAGACAGCCGATGCCGCGGGGCCCATCAGCGGCACGCACGGCCAGCCGCGCGCGGCCGAACCGCCAGCCGCGTCCACGCAGGGCGTCGCGATGACGGGAAAGATTCTGGAGCAAAACCGCGGCTTGCTGGCTGGGCTGAAGCACGTGCGGATGGTCACAATGCAACGGGAACCATTCCTCCAAATCGTCGTGTTGTGCGGCCAGCCCGGTGAGTTCAATCACGGCACGGTAATGTTTTTCCAATTGCGCGCTTTGGATGGGCCAGTCGGCGATGTCCGTGTTGCGATACGGCAGCAGGGTCGCGCCCCAGACGTTGCTGAGGCCGCCAAGGGCCAGCGATGGCCGCACACTGGTGCCGTGACCGTGCCAGGGAATGTGCGTTTCCGTTTCACGGTAGGGAAAGTCCGAACCGAAAGCCAGCTTGAGCGGGATGCCCTTGGCGTTGGCGGCCATGTTACCTTTCAGCCGGGCGGCGTCGGCCATGGCCCAGGCGGAAGGTTTCTTGTCGGCAAATAGACGGACGATTCGGGCGCGATCGGGTGCCAGTTCGAGGCCGGCATCAAGCATCAACACGCTGGCTCCCCGCGCCAGCAACGCCTTGGCGCAGGCGACGCCCGCAGGGCCGGAGCCAATGACGCAATGCATAAATCGCTTTGCCACCGGGTGGCGGGATGCCCTCACGTCACTTGGATTCTGACGGAGTAACGCAACGGGAATTACAATAGAACGGCGTTGGATGAACTCAAGCGCATTTATCCCGGAAAGTGGGAACGGGCGTCATTTTTTATAGCACTCCATCGTTGCCCAAATTCAAGAAAGCATTTATGGTACTAATTTGAATCATACACGAAAAGCCAGTCGCATGAGTGTCGAATTACATTTCAACGGACAGCGAACCAGCGTCAGGCCGGGTTCGTCGCTGTTCGATTGCGCCGAGTCGCTCGGCGTCCATGTGCCGACATCCTGCCGCAAGCAGGGCAAATGCAAGGAGTGTGTCGTGGAGGTCATCGAAGGCATGGAGTGTCTCTCCCGGCCCGTGCCGGCGGAAAAACATCTGAAAGGCCCGTTCCGTTTGTCCTGCTCGTGCAAAATCATTGCTGATTCCGGCGTCGTCCGCTGCCACACGATGCGGCGCGGAGAGATGAAAATAGAACGCCATGCGTTCCAACTGCCGGCGGGAAGTCAAAAATGGAAACTGGATCCGGCCGTCACCCGTGACGGCGGCCGGATTCTGCTGGACGGGGAGGAAATTGACCGCTCGACGGGACCGATCCACGGGCTGGCGTTGGATTTGGGGACCACAACTATTGTGCTCCGGCTCCTGAACCTGGAAACCGGCGAGATCGTTGCCGATGCTTCGTTTGAAAATCCACAACGCTTTGGCGGCTCGGACGTGATGGCGCGAATCCATTACGACACGCACGACCCCAGCAAACTGCTGCAGCGGACACTCGCCGGCTATTTAAGCCATGCCATCGAGGAATTTCCAGTGGACCCGAAGACAATTTACGAACTGGTCGTCGCGGGCAATTCCACCATGCGTGACCTGTTCTTCCGCCTGAATGTTTATTCCATCGGCCAAAGCCCCTACCGTTCCATTACCGAACTGGAGATGGCGGACGGCCGCCGGACGACGACCAGCCTGAGCGAACCGGCGAAAAAATTCCTGCTGCCACTGCATCCCCGGGCGCGGACTTACGGCCTGCCGATCATCAGCGGTCACGTGGGCGCGGACGCCGCCGCCGGCATGTTGGCCGTGGATCTGGCAAATGAGGAGCGGCTGGTGGCCCTCATGGACATCGGCACGAACACGGAATTGATTCTGGGAAACAAAAACAAAATTTTCGCGGCGTCCTGTCCCGCCGGGCCGGCATTCGAGGGTGGCAAGATTGCCTGTGGCATGCCGGGACTGCCGGGCGCCATTGAAAAGGTTAAGCTCAACGCGGACGGCTCCTTTTTCGTGCAGGTGATTGGCGACGGTCCCGCGGAGGGCATTTGCGGCTCCGGCCTGGTGGATTTGTTGGGCGAACTGCTGAAAAACCATCGTATCAATGCCTTGGGCCGGTTTGAGCACGGCGAGGACCGGATTCTTCTGGATGTGAACAGCGATTCGCCGATTTATTTCACCGAAGGCGACATCAACGAGCTGGCCCAGGCCAAGGGCGCCAATGTCGCGGGCCTGCACATTGTCTTTGAGCGCTATGGAATCCGTTTTGAAGACCTGGACGTTTTTTATCTGGCCGGCGGTTTTGGACGGCATTTGAATGTTGAATCCTCGAAACGCATCGGTTTGATTCCGAACCTGGACGATGCGAAAATTCTGCAGGTCGGCAACGCCTCGATTGAAGGCGCCTGCATTGCCTTGTTGTCGCGGACCAAGCGCCGGGAACTGGAAGACATGGTCAAACGCGTGACGCATTGCCGCTTGGAAACCCACCCGCATTTCTTCGATTACTTCGTTGAAGGCTGCCAGTTTCGTCCCGTGGCATCCGCCAAGGCAGCGGCAGTCCGTTAATTTCCCGATTTCTGGCATGTTCGAACTGATTGACACAAAGCCGCCCGTCAATGTGCAGGAGGCCGAATACCGGCGGTTGCTTGGATATCCGAAGCAGCATGTGCCGGATGGGCGGGCGCGCGAACTGGCTGGCCGGGCGCGAACATGGTATGCGGAAAACGGGAAGCCGTGGATTTATGCCCGGCAGACCGATGGCTTGAAGCTGAAAAACAAACGGTTGCAGGTGCGTGGAACGGATTTCACATCGAAGCAGCTTCATGATCAATTCGTAGCCGCCCAGGCCCACACGGCGGTGCTCGTCGCAGTGAGCGCCGGGCGGGAATGCGAGGAAAAGGCGCACCAGTTCTGGCGGGAAGGAAAACCGGACGAATATTTCTTCACGGAGATGTACGGCTCGGCGGTGGTCGAGCATCTGGTGACGATTGCCAGCGGCCACATCTGCGGCTGGGCGGATCAACATGGCATGGCGGCTCTGCCGCATTACAGTCCGGGTTATTCGGGTTGGGACATATCCGATCAAATCAGACTGTGGAAATTGATCCGGCAAAAAATGGGCCGAGATTTTCCCGGCGACATTCAGGTGCTGGACACCGGGATGTTGCGGCCCAAGAAATCGCTGCTGGCCGTATTCGGCCTCACGCGGCATCTGGACAGGGTGCGGGACCTGGCAGCGTTGATTCCCTGCGAAAATTGTTCGCTGCCGGGCTGTCAATATCGCCGCGCGCCCTACCGGCGTTCACCGCCGCAAATTGAAGACGTGCGCCGGCTCCAGAGCGGTGTGGCCGACGATGTGGACGCGCCTCTCACTGTCGGCTCGACGTTGAATCACCACGCCCGCTACAGCGTCAATACCCGCGCATTGCAGAAGTGGTCACAGGAACGGTTGCAACTGAAGTTTTTGGCGGATCGCTCGGTGGCAGCCCGCTTTCATTACGAAGGCACCACCTGCTCCAATCTGGGGCGGTCGCTGGCATTTCACTATGACGTGAGACTCGGACCGCCCGAAGACGGTTACCGGATTCTGGCCACCGGTTGCGCTCCGGCTCCCGGCGACACTGGCCACCAATACCAATGTGAATATCTGAATGACTCCGAAGCACTCATGAACAGCATTGCCGGCGAGAAACCCCTGCTCGGCCGGCCTTTGAACGAGGTCCTGACCTGGGAACGTCCCTACGATCCTTCCGGCTGTTATTGCGATGCAGCGCGGCGCGAACACAAGTGGGGCCTGGTTTTTGAGGTGATCCATTACGCCCTGGTCCAACGCTTGAATAATGAGAGAGACGCGCAGTGACGTGCGAACAATTCGAGACTATTTACCACTGCCGTGCCTGCGAATTAAAATCAGGGCGATAATCGTAACCAACCGCGTTGGCCAGTCCTTGAAAACCATTACGAAGGCGATTAGCAGCAGTTGTAAAGTTTCGTTGAATGCCTTGATTTGCGCGGCAGAGCGCATTCTGATTCGCGGCGAATTTCTCCTCAAACCGCTGTAAAAGTTCACATGTGCAGTGTTGCGGATCCACACGAGCAAGCCGTTGATTTTTTCCGCGAGTAGCTCTGCCGCTTTGGGCGACTGCCTTGTTTTGGTTGCGGCGTTGCCGCCACCATCTTTCGTGTTATTTAAGTCTGGCATAACACGAATCCGCAGAAGTCAACCGTGGCCGTATCTCTCTGGCGTGATAACCACCCTCTTGACGATTTCAAAACCGGCGCTACGCTGGCGCGGTTGGGGATGCTTGAAGGGGGTGAGGTTGCAGCTGAAATGTCGCCAGTAATTTACGGGAGTTGGCTTATAGGCAGTAACTGACCAGCTACGCCCTCGCGTGTGAGCATTTTGGATTTCGTGTTACACCTTTTTTTCTTGCGATAAAATCGCAATAATGGTGAAAAACATTGATTTCAACCAATGTTCACAAGGGTTTTGTGATTTTGCCTTCAGCGATAGTTCTTTTGCAAAGCATGGCAATTTCGTTCAATATCCACGCGGGTTTTGTGAGCAATTTTTAGAAATGAAAACGCCCAATGTTGACAATGGTTTTATGAGCACAATTTTCAGCGCGGGTACGCGGGTTGATTTCTGACGAACTGCATTTGTCTCACCGACCAAGCTATAGACGACCAGCGCAAAGGCGACGTGGTAAAATTCATGTTGCGACTTTACGATGCCGAGGACGTAAATTTCTACTGCGTTTCTCCGCTGGTGAACAATGCCGGGAACGAACTGGCCGAAAAGCTTTAGGCATGTGGAGACAACAGAGGGGACACGATACGAAGCGCAGCTTCAATGTCCGCACCCTTGGTATTTTGACGACAATTTTGCGTTTTTGTGTTGTGGTCTTGGCGGTGGTCTGTTACTTTTTACACCGATGTGTGAAAACACACAGCCAGTCGGATAGTTCGATGACTGGAAAATTCGTTCGTTCGTTCGATTTTAGGTCGTTTTCGCGGGAAATTCGTTTTCGTCCCTTGCGCAAAAAGTGTGCCCCTCGATCCTAATCGGTCCCTCGGTCAAATATAAAAATCGAGGATCGAGGATCGAAGACGAGTCGAGATAAAAGTTTGTCCGAGTGACCGATTAGGGTCGAAAAAAGTCGTAAATTCCCCCTATCCCGGCGCCCCTATTTTCACGCGCCGCTTCACCCGTTGCACACTCGGCTATCCTAGCTTTTGGCAGTGACTGGTTTGCTCGGTATCAAAAACCGCGTTTGCTTTCCGCAGGATGGGCATTTGGTGGTTTTGTCAATGACCTCGGCCTCGAAGTTGTGACCGCAATGTTCGCAATGGATGGTAGTTACATTTTCTCAATATGCGTCAATCCATCTGGGAAAAAATCAGCAGCCAGAAGAGGGCGGCGAAAATGCTCAAGGCCATGACTGCTGCGCCATGGCCGGATTGTTTTTTGCCCATGAGCCAGACACCGAAGAAGAACCCGATCAACGGTAATATAATAGCCAAAACGTAAGCCAGCGTTGGGTCTGGCAATGGTTCGGTCCCCGGCGGCAGGCTGTCAGCTTTGCGGACGCGCGCGGATGGCGATGGAATCAGTAGTGTGGTTGCGCGATGGCAATGCGGACATTCGACCTCGGTATTATGCAAGTCAACGGGAAAGGCGATAGGCTGGCCGCATCGCTGGCAATCGCATTTGGATTCTCCAGGCAGGATGGTTTCAATTTTGGGGATGAAAAGGAGCGTTTCCAGATGGCAATGCGGACATTCAACGTTCTGGCCAGCCAATGAGGGGGAAAAGCTGACCTCGCCGCTGCAATTCCGACATTTACATTTTGCGTCACCAATCATGGCATTTTTTAGTTTCGGATTGGCGGTGTCAGGTTTTACCGCTGCCGCCGGTGGATTTGCGTTTCATTTTTGGAGGCTGGCGAGTTTATTGGAGGCTTCCTGATCGCCTTGATTGGCTGCTTGGGTAAGCCAGTAAATGGCCTGCTCGCGGTTTGTCTCGCAGCCTTGTCCGTTCAAGTAACGAAGGCCGAGACTGCATTGTGCGGATGCGCTGCCATTGGTCGCTTGGGATTGAAGCAAAATAACAGCTCTGGCTTGCGCAGCATAAACTTTTGCTCGGGCGGCTTTTTCCGCTTCCGCTTTTTGTTTTTCAATCAATGCCTGCGCTTTGGCTTCCAATGCCTGTGCTTTGGCTTCCTCCTCTTTCATTTGCTCAATTTTTTCCGGTGTTAATCCAGCATCCCAAAGTTCGATTGTTTTACCGGAAAAATTTGTTGTGCCAACTTGCACGGCATAAATATCTAATTTCTCTCCTTCTGCTATTCCTCTTGTGGGATAATTCACAACCAAAACTTCTTTGCTGAAAACAGTCTCATAGCCAATTATTGGCGGATCATGGCTGATGGGAACTCCGCCAAGGAAATTTCCCTGACTGACAAGATCATCAGAACGTTGTCTCTGTCCGTAAATCGGTTTTTTTTGTGACCAATTCAAAAGAACGGAATTTTCATAAACACCCTCAACCACCGCAACGATTCTGGTTCTGGCGGCCGCTGAAATCGTCAATGTACATAATGTGCAGAGTATGATAATTTTTGTTTTCATGGTCTATGGTTTCCCCCTTGTCTCTGGCGAACTGATTGTGTCGGAAACAAAGGGCGGTGAGAATTTCCCGTTCGTGTTGGGACTTGCATAACAAATTTGTCTGTCCCTGCATTCACGGGACAATTTGATGCCTCAATCGCCACCCGTGTCAACTATGTTTGCGGGTACTCAATTTCCCCCCGCGCGTTTTTTGAACGGCGGCAGCGGACGGTCGGCGTCACGCCTTCACGAGTGATTTGACGCAATAGCTGTTGAGACTTTCCCCGGCGGCAAGGGCTTTGGCGGCAAGGCGGCGGTGCAAGGCCGGTTCAACGCGCAACACAAATTTGCCGCTGAATTTTTTCGCGGCCAACGGTTCGGGCAATTTGTGGCCGTCCGCGTGGATCAATTCAATCATTTCCTCGACGGCCTGACACAATTCCGCATACACCCGCGCCTCGTCGCTGCCGTGGACGCCGCCCGCCATGATTTCCGGGCAACGGCCAATGAAGCATTGATCCTCGTCGCTCCACTCCACAAACTTCGCGTAGCGCGCGGCCTGTTCTTTGATCTGTTTGCGTGTCATAACTCAATTCACTTTCACGGCGTCCAGTGCGCGGCGTACGTCGCGTTCCTGATAATGCCTGGCGTCATCGCCCGCGCCGCCGCTGATGGTCACCCGCAACCCTTTCGGGTGTGTGAAGTTTCGGTGGCTTCCTTTGCCGCCCCGGTTCACAAACCCGGCCTTTTCCAAGTCGGCAATCAGTTGTCGCACTTTGCGCGGCATTTCAGTATCAAAATAGTATCATTGTTGTTTGCCGGTGTCAACTCCAGCGATTTGGCATCGAAGGTGGTGCCAATTTTGACAAGGGTTTTATACAATTGACTAACGATGGACAACCCGCGTGATTTTTGAAATGATGCGGAACCTTCTATGACCAAACTTTGTGACATCAACGCGGCGGCCAAGGAAAAACTTCCGCCCGGTTCCGCCGACAAATCGGGCATCGGCGTGCATTACACGGACGCCTTCATCAAACCGATGAACACCAAACTGCCCGACGGCACGCGCGTCGGCTGTAAACGCAAGGGGTTGAAGCTGACGCTCACCGTCGGCACCAAAAAGGGCGAAGGCCTGATGCGCCGGCTGGAGGTCAGCAAAGATCCCGTGGTGATGCTGAACGCCGCGCTTCAGGAGGCGGCGAAGGCGGCGGGGGTCGAATTGAAGATCGCCGACACCGAAATTCAGATTGCACCTTGATGGTCTATTGTTTTTCGACCGTGGTTCTAATTCCCCGGTAACAGCAGCCGGCCCATACAGGCGGACAAGTGGTTGAAGCCGCGCTTTCCCCGCTGTCAAAATTACTTCCCAATCGTTTCTGGTTCCGACCCGAAACCGGAAAACTGCGTCGGTGTCCGCCGGATGAATCCGGCGTTCCGTTGGCAGCATCAGGAAGCGCCCGCCCCGGCAGTGATGGGTCAGTTTGAATTGTAGCGTCGGCTGTCTCAGCCGACGGTGCGCTGAGGATCAGCCTTCGCCTGGCTACGGCGCGACAAGCAGCGCACGCTACGACAAATCGCCCCACTACCGGCCCGGCGGTAGTGTCCTAATTTGGGTAATTATCCCCTCACGTCATGTAATCCCGATTGCCCGCATTTCGTTGGTTTGAGGTTAATTTTACAAGCTGGTTGCAGGCTAATGACTCCATAAAAATATGGATATTGAAGAAAAATTCTACCAGCAACACACAGAACTCGCAAAACAACAGGCAGCAATCCAACGCATGACGGCGTGGCAGCAAGAGTTGCGTAAAACAGACCGCCGTGAGATTGCACGAAAAAGCGATATTGAACTCTCGAATTGGCAGACCTCTTATCCGCCCGAAAGTCCGCAGTATCGTCTTGCTGAATACAAATGGCAGCGGCGGCTCATATAATTAAAAGCACCGCCCAATGATACCACCGCAATCTTCCCCAATAAATTGGACGGCTGTTGGTGCCATTGGCGTCATCACGGTTAATATCACTGGCTGGATTGTTGTCCATTTGCTCACCAAACGACGCGAGAAGCGGCGCGACCAAGAAACTAGACAGCATACAATCGAATCTGAAAAAACCGCTAGAAAGCGCGTTTTCATTGGAAGTTTGAAAGCATGGAAATCCGAGGTTTTCTCGGCAGTCCACGCCGGAGCTTATAGCATCCCAAGCGAGCAAGCGTATCGAGACGGGATTCCCAAGTTTATTGATGCGGTCGAATTGGTGCGGGATATTTTCGATGACCGCCAAAGATTCGATACCCTGACCAAAAGAGTCGCTGGTTTGCAAGAAAAGGACTGGAATAAAAAGCAGCCACGCGACGTGATTTGTGGAGCGATTGATGAACTGATTCAGTTTGTCGAACACTGAAGTTTTCATAAATTACATGTCATCAAGGGATAATCACCCAAATTAGGACACTACCCGCGAATTCTGTTGTTGCAGGCTCTTCTTCAAACCGTAAAGCGCATTGGTTTCAGCGGCCGATAATTGGATTTTGCCGGGATTGAGGTCCCGCAACGTGTTCCCCCGGTCCCAACTTTTGTATCCTTCGTCGCCCAGCGCGGCCCGTAGTTCGGCTTCCTGTTCACGATCCCGTTCCTGGCTCAGGGCCAGGAACGCGTCGGCATCCACCTCCCCGCGGCTGAATTTCTCCTGGCATTCGTTCAGGCGCTTCTGCCAGCGGTCCTCGAGATCGGCCAATACCACTCGTGCAATCACTGTGTTGGGAACACCGGCCGCCCGCAACTGGTCAACCCACTGCCGCCAGTCCGACCCCGTCGCCTGCTTCGCGGAGTTGGGCTCGCCGGTGACCGGCAGTATGTCTCTCGTGGTTGGTTCCGGGTGGCCCGGGTCGGCCGCAGGCGGAGGGGGAGATGCTGATTTGTGCATGACCAGCGCAACGACTGTTCCGGCCAGAATGACATTTAAAACGAGGGACGCCCGGGTGGAAAATTTGCAGCTCATATACACAAATTATTGCCCGGAATGAGAATGCCGCCAAAGGCGTGCCGGCACAAGGCATTTCCGGCCGGCCGGAACCGGAACCCTGAAAAATCCCGTGCCGGCGAAGTCGATGGGTTACAGTGCTCGGGACAAGCCTTTGATCGAGTTGTCGGCAGAAAAAATGTTGCGCGAATTTATAAGACAATTAATCATTCGTATTATGCGTTCCAATTTTTTCTGCCTTCCGGTTTTTGCGCTGACCGCTTTAACCCTGACGAACCCCGGCCAGGCCCAGCCCCTGGCGGCCGGGCCGAACAAGGACATTCACTGGGTGGGCACCTGGGGAGCAGCGCCGCAATTGACGGAAACGCGAAATCTGCCGCCGCCGCCGGGATTGGCCAGCAACATCCTGCGCCAGGTCGTGCATGTGTCCATTGGCGGGCAACATCTGCGCGTCCGCTTTTCCAACGCTTTCGGCAATAGTCCGGTAACGATGAGTTCCACCCATATCGCCTTGTCGGCCGGCGGCAGCGCCATCAAACCGGAAAGTGACAAGGCGCTGACGTTTCAGGGCAAGCCTTCGGTGACCATTCCAGCAGGCGAATCCGTTCTATCAGACACTTTTGACTTTGCTCTGGCACCGTTGTCCGACCTCACCGTGACAACTCATTTCGAGGGCACGTCGGACGATGTCACCGGTCATCCCGGTTCCCGAACGACGTCTTATTTGCTGGCCGGCGACGCGGTTGCGGCGGCGGATATGCCAACGGCGGCCAAAACCCAGCACTGGTACATTTTGACCGGCATTGATGTGGCGGCGGAAAATTCGAGCGCGGCCGTCGTCACGCTGGGCGATTCAATCACCGATGGACGCGGTTCGGAACCCGACCAGAATAATCGCTGGCCGGACAATCTGGCCCGCCGGCTGAACACAAACGCGCCCACCGCCATGCTAGCGGTAATAAATGAGGGCATCGGCGGCAACGCCGTGCTGCGCGGCGGTCTGGGGCCGACGGCGCTGTCGCGTTTTGACCGTGACGTGCTCGGCCAGGACTCAGTGCACTGGCTGATCATACTGGAAGGGGTCAATGACATTGGTGGCAGCAACGGAACCAATTCGCCGGTGGCACACGATTTGATCGCCGCGTTTCAAAAAATGATCGACCGGGCGCATGCCAAAAGTATCCGGGTGTATGGCGCAACTATTACGCCGTTTGGCGGGTCATTTTATGACAGACCGGGTCACGAAGCCGCGCGCCAAACAGTCAACGGCTGGATTCGGACCAGTGGCAAATTTGATGCGGTGATTGACTTCGACGCCGCGGTGCGTGATCCCACGAACACAACGAATCTGCTGTCGGCGTACGACAGCGGCGACCATCTGCACTTGAATGTGGCAGGTTACAAAACCATCGACGATGCGATTGACCTGAAATTGTTTGAAAACTAAAACCCGGAGGCCGCGGCGCCGTCTTTGAATTACGGGATCCACTCAACCATTTGCCGCTCACCTTATGCGATCCAAATCCTTTTCCCTTTTCCTGGTTGCCACTTTGACCGTTGCCGCCCGCGCCCAGCAAACGGTCGGCCAATCCGCCGACACCAATCTGCCACCGCCAATGAACTGGAGCGCCAGTCAGGATCATCAGAACATGATGGCGCAACTGGGCATCAAGACCCTGCGACCCGGAGCGGATGGCTTTAACCGTCAGGCGCCGAATTACCAGAACACCGACGAAGCGAAAGCCAATCCTTATCCCGATCTGCCCGATCCGCTCACACTGAAAAACGGAGAGAAAGTCACTACCCCGGAGATGTGGTGGAAGCAGCGGCGCCCGGAAATCGTCGAGGATTTTGACCGGGAAGTCTATGGCCGGGTCCCGAAAAACGTGCCGAAAGTGACCTGGAAAGTGACCAGCGTCACCCGGACGAACAACGGCGCGGTTCCGGTCATCACCAAACAACTCATCGGCCACGTTGACAATTCTTCGTATCCGCTCATCAGCGTTGACATTCAGTTGACCTTGACCACGCCGGCCAACGCAACTGGCCCGGTGCCCGTGATGATGGAATTTGGCATTGATTGGAGCCGCTTCTTCAGCGCGAATGGCAGGGCAAATCGTTTTGGCGGGACAAACGCCTTTCGAGGCTTTGGTGGATTCGGCAGCGAACCGAATTGGGAACAACTGGTTTTGTCCAATGGCTGGGGTTACGCCATCATTGTTCCCACCAGTTATCAGGCCGACAACGGCGCCGGCTTGACGAAAGGTATCATCGGTTTGTGCAATAAAGGCCAGCCGCGCAAGCCGGATGACTGGGGCGTGTTGCGCGCGTGGGCCTGGGGCGCGAGCCGCGCGCTGGATTATTTTGAAACCGACCCGGCAGTGGACGCAAAGCAGGTCGGCATTGAAGGCGTCTCGCGCTACGGCAAAGCCGCGCTGGTGACCATGGCATATGACCAACGTTTTGCCATCGTGCTGGTTGGTTCCTCCGGCGAAGGCGGGGCGAAACTATCCCGTCGCAACTGGGGCGAGTTGGTGGAAAATCTCACCGGTTCAGGTGAATATCATTGGATGGCCGGCAATTTTCTCAAATACGGCGGCCCGTTGACGCCCGGTGATTTGCCGGTGGACGCGCATGAATTAATTGCCCTTTGTGCGCCCCGCCCGACATTCATCAGTTACGGCGCTTCGTCAGGCAGTCCCGGCGCGGAAGGCACCTGGGTGGACCAGCACGGCAGCTTCATGGCCGCGGTCGCCGCCGGCCCTGTTTTCAAACTTTTGGGCAAAAAAGATTTGGGCATTCCCGGCAATTACCTCACCGCTCCGATGCCGCCCGTCAACACCGCGCTGATTGACGGCGAGCTTGCCTGGCGGCAACATGACGACGGGCACACCGACGGCCCGAATTGGCCGGTGTTTTTGAGATGGGCGGATCGTTACCTCCACGGTCCGGCGCCGGCAACGCAGCCGTCAACCAAAGCACAATAAAAAACATTCACAAAAAAAGACTCCCATGAAGAAAAATTTTCCACCCTTTCCGTCCCGTTGCCTTCCGGTTCTGGCATCTTTGATCGCGGCGACCCTCTGCCAAGCGCAGCCCATGGTCGTCGCGCCGGACAAGACCAACGGCGTGTATCAGGTCGGCGACACCGTTCATTGGACCGTCGCATGGGAAGGCGGCACCAACCCGCCCGCCGCGCGTTATCTTCTCAAGAGCGGCGGTCTGACGAAAGTCGGACAAGGCGACTTGACCTTCAGCAATGACATGGCCACGGTGGACTCGCAGTTCGACAAACCGAACACGATGTTGCTCGAGGTGGATTGGCTCACCAATCACGTTTGGGGCGGCGCCGTCGCCGCTCCCGATAAAATCTTTCCCGCCGCCCCGCCCCCGGATGATTTCGATACCTTCTGGGAAGCCAAACTCGAAGAACTGGAAAAAATTCCAGCCAATGCGCAACTCGAAAAAGTGGACAGCGGCAAAGCCGGTGTGGCGTATTGGAAAATCACCATGGACAATATCGGCGGCACGCACATTCAGGGACAGATTGCGCGTCCTGAAGCCGGCGAAAAATTTCCGGCCCTGCTCATCCTGCAATACGCCGGCGCTTATAAATTGCAGAAAAGCTGGGTGACCGACCGCGCCAAAGACGGCTGGCTGGCATTGGACATCGAAGCCCACGACATCCCGATTGATAATCCCGATTCATACTACAAGAAAATATATGCCACCGGTGGCGAGTTGAATAATTATTGGAACATCGGCAATGACGACCGCGACAAAAGCTATTATTTGCGGATGTATCTGTCCTGCGTTCAAGCGATGAAATATCTCAAGTCGCGTCCCGATTGGAATGGGAAGACGCTGGTCGTGATGGGTCAGAGCCAGGGCGGGCAGCAGACGTTGATGCTCGCCGGGCTATGTCCCAATGACGCTACCGCCGCGCTGGCCCTGGTGCCGGCGGCTTCCGACATGCTGGCCCCCGAAGTCGGGCGGGCGACGGGCTTCCCGAATTGGTATTCCAACACCAATGGCAAGGACCCGAAAAAAGTGCATGAGGCCAGCCGCTACTACGACCCGGCGAATTTCGCGCGTCACATCAAATGTCCCGTGCTCATCGCCCTCGGATTACACGACGAACAACTGGCGCCGCCGTCGAGCATTCTGGCCGATGCGAACGAAATCACTTCGCCCAAGGAAGTCATCATCCTCGCAAACTCAGGCCATCAAAATGTGCATGGTTCGCAGGAGCCTTTCTTCCATCGCGCCTATTATGATTGGCTGCCGGCCTTGAAGGCGGGCAAACCCGCGCCCGTGAAGCCATAAAGTTTTACAACGGCGGGTGGCGCGTGAACCTTGACCGGAGTTTGCTCAGGTATTGGGAGAACCGGTTTTGACGGCATCCTTGGCCAGTTTTCCATTCACCAGACGCCAGAGGTTCAGCGGATTTTCGTCCTTGAGCGCTTCCGGCAGCGCCGCCGCCGGAAAATTCTGATAACAAATCGGGCGGACAAAACGATACAACGCCGCCGTGCCCACCGACGTGAAGCGCACATCGGTCGTGGCCGGATAAGGACCACCATGGTTCATCGAAGGACAAACCTCCACGCCGGTCGGAAAACCATTGATGAGCAGCCGGCCCGCTTTGCGTTCCAAAATTTGCAGCAACCGCTTCGCCTGCTGAAGATCACCGGGCGTGCCCTGCACTGTAGCTGTGAGCTGACCTTCCAGATTTTCCGCGATGTCTTCCAGCTCCGCCATCGTCCGCGCCGAAACCAACACCGCGAACGGCCCGAACACTTCTTCGGCCAGTTCCGGATAATTCCGAAAATTCTTTACGTCGGTGCAGACCACCACCGCTTCGCCGTGCGTTTTTTTTGCATTCGGGGTTTCCTGCGAGCGCGCCAGCACCTTCACACCGCTCGTTCCCGCAGCGCGAGTAAGGCCCTGATGATATGATTCGCAAATGCCTCCGTGCAGCATCGTGGCGGGTGCGGCAGCTTCAAACAATAGCCCGACTGCCTTTTGAAACTGATCGAACCCGGCGTCCTGCAGACCGAAAACCAGACCGGGCTTGGTGCAAAATTGTCCGACACCCAGCGTCACCGACGCCCGCAAGCCTTCGGCAATTTTGGCCGTCTGCCCGCGCATCGCCTCCGGCAGAATGAAAATCGGGTTCAGACTGCTCATTTCGGCAAAGACTGGAATCGGCTCCGGCCGCGCCGCCGCCGCATCGAACAGGGCGCGTCCGGCTTCACGCGACCCGGTGAAACCAACCGCCCGAGCGACCGGATGCCGCACCAGCGCAATGCCAATCACTTTGCCGGCGCCGTGCAGCATCGAGAACACCCCGGCGGGCAGGCTGCACGCAGTCACCGCCCGGCGGATGGCCGTCGCCACCAGTTCCGACGTGCCCGGATGACCGCTGTGGGCTTTGACCACGACCGGGTTGCCTGTGGCCAAGGCGGAC
>Ga0187866_1001220_pt1 | contig 25413 bp, 19 predicted proteins | sample June2016WEW_11_1_3_FD_133013 | JGI IMG/M metagenome (GOLD analysis project Ga0187866, IMG submission 133013) | Peatland microbial communities from SPRUCE experiment site at the Marcell Experimental Forest, Minnesota, USA - June2016WEW_11_150 | ecosystem: Environmental > Terrestrial > Soil >...
TGAATAGAGGGGGTGGAGGAAACGTTCGGCATGGCCTGGCGGTTGTTTGCCACGATGCTCGAAAGAGCAGAAACAACGGAAGCCGTCGGCCTAAACTGGGCGCGCCTCCACTCCACTCGACCCTCCGGTCTCCTGCCTCCTGTCTTTCCCGTTGCGCGGCCGCGCGAAACCCTCTAGGTTGCGCCGAGCATAACCTAACGTGATCTGAATGGGCATGAGTGTTCTGATCGTCGGCTCCACAGCCCTGGATTCCATCAAGACCCCGAAAGCGGAGAACCCGCGCTTGCTGGGCGGTTCGGCCAGCCACGCCGCCGTGGCCGCCAGCTTCTTCAGCCCGGTCAAACTGGTCGGCGTCGTCGGCGAGGACTTTCCCCGGCGTTACCTTCGGCTTTACCAGCGGCATGGCATTGACCTCGCAGGGCTCCAGATTCGGCCCGGGAAAACCTTCCATTGGTCGGGCGAGTACGAGGCGAACATGAACCACCGCCGCACCCTGTTGACCGAATTGGGGGTGTTCGAGACCTTCACCCCCACGCTGCCCAAGTCGCACCAGGCCGCTCCCTTCGTCCTGCTGGCGAACATCGCGCCGGCCTTGCAGTTGCACGTGCTCAACCAGATGGCCCGGCCCCAATTTGTCGCCGCCGATACGATGGACTTGTGGCTCAACATCGCCCTGGCCGACTTGCTCAAGCTGCTCGAACGCCTGGACGCCTTCGTCCTTAACGACAGCGAAGCCCGCCAATTGACCAAGCAAGACAACCTGTTCGCCGCGTTCAAGAAAATTCATCGGCTTGGCCCCAAATACGTGATCATCAAGCAAGGCTCCCACGGCTCGATCCTCTCCGGGCCGCGCGGCTTCTTCCTCTGCCCGGCCTATCCGCTGCCCAAGCTGGTGGACCCGACCGGCGCCGGGGATTCCTTCGTGGGCGCCCTGATCGGCTGCCTGGCCGCGGCCAAAGGCCCGGTTGACGACCACATCCGCCGCGCCATGATTTACGGCAGCGTGGTGGCCTCCTTTTGCTGCGAGGGCTTCGGCCTGCTCCGGACCACCAAACTCCAGCGCCCACAAATCGAGCAGCGCGTCAGGGAACTGCAGGAGTTGACCCGCTTCTGACCCGGATTCTCAACCCCGGCGGCTCCCTCTGATTCCCACCCCTCCAGCCTCCGCCTCTCATCTCGACCGGCCCGAGCAAATACGCCTTCTCCAGCAAGCTCAAGGGCCGCCTCTTTGCCTCAATATCTCTCGAACTCAGCCAAACCTATTGCTTTTCCTCCTGAGGCCATTCGACCCGGCCTTCGACGACATCCACAAGCTCGGCATCAAAGCCCCGCGGAGCGATGCGCGAGCTTGCGGCCAGCGCGTTGACGAACAGTTTTTCGAGAAAAGCACCCGCCAAACCCCGCAGTCTGCACTTGTGAAAACGCTCTTCTGTGGTAGAATTTTGCCGCTCTTGTAATTGACATAAGTAACTTGAACAAACCCGGAGAAAAAGTATGGCAGTACTGGTAGGAAAAAAGGCCCCCGCTTTCCACGCGCCGGCTGTGATTAACGGCGGCGAAATTGTCGAAGACTTTTCGCTCGAACAATATTTGGGCAAGCAATACGTCGTTTTCTTCTTTTATCCTGCGGATTTCACGTTTGTGTGCCCGACGGAACTGCTGGCCTTCCAGCACAAGCTGCCCGAGTTTCAGCAGCGCAATGTGGCCGTGGTGGGATGTTCGGTCGATTCCCAGTTCTCCCATTGGAAATGGCTGAACACGGAGAAGAATGACGGCGGCATCAAAGGCCTGACCTACCCGCTGGTGGCGGACCAATCCAAGACCATCGCCCGGGCCTACGACGTGCTGGCCGGCCGCTATGAATGCCCCAAAGAGGATGAATTGGTCTTCGTCGGCGTTCCGATGGCTTACCGCGGTTTGTTCCTGATCGACCGGGACGGTGTGGTGCAACACCAGGTGGTCAACAATTTCCCACTGGGCCGCAGTGTGCAGGAGGTCTTGCGGTTGGTGGACGCCCTGCAGTTCACTGAAAAGCATGGCGAAGTGTGCCCGGCCGATTGGCGCGCGGGTGACCAAGCCCTCAAGCCCACGCACGATGGCGTCGCCTCTTACCTGAGCAAGCACTGACTGCGCCTGCTGCCTGGCGGCGTCTTGGTGGGCCGTTTCATAAATACGGTGACGTACGCGGCGAGGGATTTTTCGTGCAGCCAAAGCGCGAGCACCGAGCATATCCCTCCCGACCTGTCGGGGTGAGGCGCGAGCAACGCCGTCTGCGCGAAAAAGAACCGCCCAATACGCCAGCGGATTTGTGAAATGACCCACTTAGGCCATTCGACCCATCCTTCGACGACATCCACAAACCCGGCAGCAAAGCCCCGCGGAGCGGTGCGCAGGGAATTTTCTTGATCTCATCTTTTTCAGTCCGTCTCGCCGGAGGGCCGCCGCGGGCGGCGGCGGGCGACCAGAAGCAAGGCGGCACCGAGGCCGGCGAGCGCGAGGCTCGAAGGTTCGGGGACATAGAACACGAGATCGCGGCCCAGGGCATCCCAGCCGGTCAGCGAAGGCGGCGCCGCCGGCGGAATGGCCGTCGGATTCACAAAGACGATCACCGCAGCCGCTGTGGTCGCGTACCAACCCGACAGCATGGCACTCCAGCTTGGGGCGGAGCTGTTCCATGTTGCCAATCCCAGGACCACCGAACTACCAGCGGGACTGACGTCGGGCATCCTCAGAACGCCAAAGTCAAACATCCCATCACTGATCGTCCGGCCGGAGTAGGTGGCTTCTAGCCTGAAGTCGTCAGCAATCATGTTGTTGTAAGCAACTACCCCAGCGCCCCACACCTCGTATATGGAGGCGAGATTGGCGGGGACAGTCGAGCTGTTCAGCATCCAGACTTCCATTCCGAACGCGCCGGAATACCAGTTCCCTGGCCTATTAACAGCCACCCCGTGGGTGCTCAGATCGTTGTCCACGGAAACTGCTCCCTGGCCGAACACGACCGCCACGAGTCCCAAGGTTGCCATCCCGGTAAGCAATAGTTCTTTCATAAGATCCCCGCTGGTTAAGCCTGAACCTAAACCACACAGGGGATCGCGTCAATCCCGAGGCCGGTAGCGTCCAGCACATGGGGGATCACCTTGCAGGTCTCCGCCCCTCGGAATGTGCGGAATGGGCACGCCAGGCGGGCGTCAAACCGGCCACAGATGCATAAAGCGCGCGCCAAGTCACGTCCATTCAATCCCACGCATAACGTTCATCCAGTGGTTTGCCGTTGTGCTCACAAAACGGCGGGTATTCGGTTTGGAAATGTTGGCGAGGGATTGGGACATGGAGGGGGTGGCGCCCTTGCAGGGCTTGGAATGTTTGTGGGGGTCGCTAACCTGGGCCTCCGCTCGCGAGGCTCGCTTCAGCCCAGGCTTTTACATTTCGGGCTTTCAGCCCTGACGCGTGGCGCATGATGTCGCGCACGGACTTGAGGGGGCTGGCGAGGCGATGGGCGGGGGTGGGGGTGGTAGCGGCTTTGGGCATTGGGATTGTGGTCGAAATTGTTTCGCGCTTTCAGGGCCTCGCCGGACTTTGGGCTTTGGGCTTTGGACTGGCTTCGGTCGAGGCTGATTGGCCGAAATGATCACCCCGATCCGCCGGGGCCCGGCTGCGTCGGGCCGGGCTTCAAGCAGGAACACCCCCTGGCCTTTGGGAATTTGAATCCTGGTCGCCACGGCCAGGTTGGTGAGAATCGAAATCTTCCCGGACGACGGCGCTTGGGCCGTTGTGCCCGGCAGATTGGTCACTGCTTCCGAGAGCACGATGGCGGTGGTTAGCTCCGTGGCGTCGCGGCGGACGCGCGGGTAGAAGTCTATCATCAGGCCGACCCTTTGCATCGCTCCGCTGAGCGGGAATGACTCGCCCTGGAACAAGGAGCACTCGATTCGGTCGGCGGTGCTGCATCTGGGTGAGCCGAGCAGACGGCTATCCGGGAAGTCCTGGAGGCGGCGTCGCAGCGCATTCAATTCGGCATCGCCAAGCCGCCAGATGCGCAGGCCGTTGGTGTGCGTCAGTTCAGGTTCGCCCAGCGCCAGGCCGGCCAGCACAGACTCCGGGGCGGCTTTGAACTCATAGATTGCCACAACGAGATCGATGGGTTTGGGCCGGCCGAGGACCCATTCTTTGAGTCGCCATAGCCATCCCCAGGAGGGCTTGACGGGAATCCAACGGCTGGGCCAGGCCGCCCGCCGTGCCGGCGGGTGATACGGCTGAGGCAGAACGAGGATCGGCCGCGGCGGCGGGGCGTGTGAGAAGACCACCACGAAAGCGATGCAGGCTACCACCACTCCAGCCAGGATAGAGCCGCGTCTGACAGATGGACTGGTCTGGAAGAGGGACGGCTTCATGATGTCATCTTCAACACCGGAATTGCGGCAGAGTTGCCCGTTCATGCCGATGGTCAAGCGCGCGGGCCGCAGGAACACGCGGCGAGACGCCGCGTAAACCCGCAGGCCAGGACGCTAACGGTTACCCCGAAAATAGCCGCGTAACCCGTTGCAAATCAACAAAAGCGTCATTTTCATGCGAAGTTGGTATCCCTCCAAGGGATGGGGGATTCATGCAGAAACAAGTTCCGGAAGCGAGGCGTAATTCCAACATCATTCTCTGGCACCCCTCCGGGGTGCGACCGCCAGTCCCGATTCGGAATCGGGAGCCCGGTGGTCCCGCCGGGGCGGGACCACCGGCTACTTTCTACCAACCCTCTGGGTTGGAGATCGGAATTTGTTTTTGCACGGGCGCTAAGGGGATGGAAGTTTCCCCCGTTCCAGCCTGGCTGTTGCCTCACCACTGCGCGGGCCAGAACTGGTCCACGTCCCTGGCAGTGATGATGTGTTTGTAGAGGTAATAGACGGGGCGCTCGATCTTCTGGCCGCTGAACCAGCGGGCGGCGATCTCGATCGGCAGCGCGCCATCGCCCTCGGCGGATTGGTAGGTCAGGGCGTGGAGCTGCCCTTGCTTGAGGAAGGTCAGCCCGGTCCGGCTGCTGCCGGCGCCCACACAGATTACGTCGTGCCGTCCCGCGTCTTTCAAGGCCTCGACGATGCCAACCATCGCCTTGGAATCGTCGGCGCTGATGATACCCTTTAACTGCGGGCCGAACTTCTTGAGCCAGGCGGCGACTTGCGTCTTGGTTTCCTCGGTCTTGAGGTCGGTGGACTGCATATCGAGGCACTTCATGGCTGGGGCGATTTGCTTGAGCTCAGACACGGCGGCCCAGGTGCGGGAGAGGTAGCAACTGGTGCCGGCGATGTGGCGCACGACGCAGTAAGCCCCCTGGTAGCGCATGAGCCGGGCGAACTCGCGCGCCAGCATCCGGAACTGGCCCCAGTCGTCGGGCCCGGTCCAGGTGATTACGTATTTCATGCCTTCGTCCACGGGTATGAGGTTGCTGGCAATGACGGGGATGTTTTCATCGTGCAGGCGTTTGAGGAGGGGGACGACGCCGTTGGCATCGACGGGGGTGAGGATGACCAGGTCGGGCTTCATGCGGATGACCTGCTCGACCTGGTCAGCCTGCACCTTGTTGTCGTTGCCGGCTTCCAGGATGACGAGGTCCAGGGCGTAGGCGGCGGCCAGACGCTTCATGCCGTTGCCATAGCCGGTCCAGTAGGGATGGTCCATGTACTGCAAGCTGACGACCTTCTTGCCGCGCGGGCCGGTGCCGGGACTGGGGGGCATCGGCAGCTTGCTCACTTTCCACCCGGAGTATTCGTAGTCGTACCAGCGGAGCGGGTCATCGTCGGGCACTTTCGCCGGGTCACCGGGCCGGGCCGGGGGATTGAGCGGCGTCGTATCCAGCCGGAGCAAGGGCTGGCCGTCGCTCGCCTTGAGCGAGGCGACGTCCAGTTTGGGCGCGCCCGGCTGGTCCGCCAACGCGTTCTCCGGGAGCGGCTGCCGACGGTGGCCGAAGTAAAGCGTCAGCGCGTAGATGGCGACAATGCACACGCAGCCAACCGCAGTAACGCATACGGTGGCGAAGGTTTTGCCTTTGGTTTGCGTAAGTCTGTTGGTCTGGTTCCCGGCGGAGTTTGCCTGCGCTTCCAGCGCGGCCCGTTCGGCCAGTAGCTCGCGCCGCTGGCCCCGGCGGCGATTCCGGCGAGCCGTCCGCCAGGCGTCGGCCACGATCACCGCCGCCAGCACCGCCCCGTTGGCGATGAGTTTGACCGCCTTGGAAGCGCCCAGGTAGCTCAGCCCGTTGGTCAGGGCGTTGAGGATGGCCAGGGCCACAATGCTCAAGACCACGCTGCCTTTGCCGCCGGCCATCGCCGTGCCGCCCACGATCACCGCGGCGATAATGAGCATGAGCGATTTCTCGCCGAGGTTGGGCATGGCCGTGTTTTGGGAAGCGGCCGCCAACGCGCCCCCCGCGGCGGCCAGCGCGCCCGACAGCACGAACGCCCCAAGCACGTAGGCCTCCGTCCCCACGCCGGCGAACCAGGCGGTCTGGGGGTTGCCGCCGATGAGGTAGAGATTGCGGCCGGGCGGCGTCCAGCGCAGGGCGACTTCGAGCAGGATGACCGGCACAAAAATGAGCAGCACCCGGGGCGACCACGGCAGGACCGGCTGGAGCCAGGCCACGGCGCGCATGCCGGCGGCGACGTCGTCGAGCGACTTGCTGCCGCCGTGCAGCAGCGTCCGGTTCAGACCCTGCAAAATGGTAAGCGTGCCCAGAGTGACGATGAACGAGTTAATCTTCGCCCGGGTCACCAGCGCGCCATTGAACAGGCCCACCAGGCAACCGGCTGCCGCCGCCGCGAGCAGCGCGCCGGCCCAGCCGAGGGCCGGCTGGAGGAACATCACCACCACGCCGCCCGTGGTCATGGTCATGCCGATGGACAAATCGAGTTGCCCGCAGAGCATGACCACGGTGAAGCCCGCCGCGGCCAGCGCATCGGTGCTGGTGGCGCGCACGATGTTGGCCAGGTTCTCCCCCGTCGGGAACTCCCGGGGCGCCAGCGCCGCCAGCAGGGCGAAGAGCGCCGCGCCGAGCAGGAGGAGGCGCGCGCCGGGCAGGGCGGACAACCGCGGTGGGCGTAGATTATGCATCGCTCCTCCCCGCCCGCCGCAGGGCCAGCAGGTTGAGCCCCACCGCGGCAATAAAAATCAGGCCCCGAATAATGAATTGCTCGTCCTGCCCGATGCCAGGGACCAGCGGCAGGAGCCGGCCCAACAACCCGATCACCAGCACGCCCCCAATCACCCCCACGACCGTGCCCCGCCCGCCCGCCAGCGTCACCCGGCCGATGTCCACCGCTGTAATCGCCTGGAAATCGTAGGTCAGACCGATTTCCACATCGCCGTACATGTTGAAGCTGGTCTTGAGGATGCCACCCAACGCCGCGGTGAGGCCGGAAACCAGGAAGGCCAACGCGACCGCGCCGCGGACGTTGATGCCAGTGAGGCGGGCGGTTTCGTAGGCGGCGCCGGTGTGCTTGAGTTGCTTGCCGTAGCCGGTGTGCAGCATCAGGAACTGCCCCAGCGCCGCCACCAGCGCGAACACCCCGACCCCCACGGGCACCGCCCCGAACCATTGTCCCCGATACAGCGCGGCGAAGCCGGCCCCGCTGGCCGTCGCCTGGTCCGCATAGACCCATTTCCCACCGTAGGCCCAGCGCGTGATGCCATCGAACACGGACATCGCGGCCAGGGTCCAGAGAATGGGGTTGAGCCGGAGGTAGCCGACCATGAAACCGTTGAGCGCCCCAAGCGCGCCGCCGGTGGCGATGCCCGCCGCCAGCGCCGCCGCCAACCCCGCCGGCAGGGCATAGACCGACACGATCCCGGAACAAGCCATGATGGCGGGGATGGACAGGTCCACGTAATGCCCGCTCAAGGTGATGAACGAAACGCCCACCGCCACGATACCGAGGATCGAGACATCTTTGACCACCTGCAGCAGGTTGTCGGGGGACCAGAACCCGGGCGAAATAAGGCGCCCCAGCAGGAGCAGGCCGGCCACGAACAAGTACACGCTGCCCACGCCGAACGCGCGCTGCCAGCCGCCGGCGGGCCGCCACTGGCCAAGGGCCGGTTCGCCGGGCGCAATGGGAGGCGAGGGGGGCAAGCTCATGGACTCAGGCTACGATACCGCTTTAACTCATTTAGGGTCACCCCGAAAATACCGGCGTAAGCCGTTGCGAAGGGAAAAAGGCATCATTTTCATGCGAGGTGGTATCCTTGCAAGGGGTGGGGGTTCATTGAGAATTGACTATTGAGTATTGGTTATTGGTCATTGAGCCGGCAGCGGGCGGGAAAGTTTTGGGCTCGGCCTTCGCTGGGGAAACCGATTTTCCGAGGATGCGACCCGGTTACCCCGAAAATAGCCATGTAAGCCGTTACAAATGAGCGGAAGCGTCATTTTCATGCGAAGTGGTATCCCTGCAAGAGATGGGGGATTCATGCAAGAACGAGTTCCGAAGGCGAGGCGTAATTCCAACATTATTCTCTGGCACCCCTCCGGGGTGCGACCGCCAGTCCCGATTCGGAATCGGGAGCCCGGTGGTCGTTCCCCCTTTACCCTGAACGACCATCGGCTACTTTCTACCAACCCTCCGGGTTGGAGAAAATCGGAATTTGTTTTTGCACGGGCGCTTAACCTCGTGGTTGCGTCTCCATCTCTCCGTTCATGGCCAGGAGCACGCCTTGCTCGGTGCATTGCGGGCCGCGCATTTCACCGGCCAGGCGCCCGCGCCGCATAATGAGAATGCGGTCGGACAAGTTCACCAGCTCCGGCAGGTCGGAGGAAATCAGGATGACGCTCTTGCCCCGGTCGGCCGCTTCGGCAATGGCGCGATGAATGACCGCCTTTGCCCCCACGTCCACGCCCCGGGTTGGTTCGTCGAGGATGAGCACCGCGGGCTCGGTCGCCAGCCATTTGGCCAGCAACACTTTCTGCTGGTTGCCGCCGGAGAAGGTGACCAGCTCGCGCTCCGGTTCCGGCGGCTGGACCTTGAGCCCGCCGATTAAGCGCCGCAGCAACTCCCCTTGCCCGCGCCCGAGGTACACGCCGGCGCGGCACTGGCGCGGGATGATCGCCGCCAGCAGGTTCTCCCCCGCCGTCAGCCGCAACGCGAGACCCTCCGTCTTGCGGTCTTCGCTCAGGTAGGCGAGGCCGGCCCGCATGCCTTGCGCGCAGCCGCGCGGGGCAATCTCCCGTCCATCGAGCGCCCGGCGCCCGGCGTCCAGCGGATCAATGCCGCACAACGAGCGGGCCAGTTCGCTCCGCCCGGCGCCGTTCAGGCCGGCCAGGCCGAGGACCTCGCCGGCCCGCACCTGGAATGAGCAATCGTGGAAAAACCCCCACCGCGTCAACCCCTGGACTTGCAGCCGCACTGCCCCGGGCGCCGCCCGGCGCCAGACGTAGAGGTCCGACGGCGCCGCGCCAAGCATCAGCTCGACCAACTGGCGGCTGGTGACCTGGGCGATGGCGTGCGTGCCGACGTTCCGCCCGTCGCGCAGGACGGTCACGCGGTCGGCCACCTCGAAGATTTCCGGCAGGTGGTGGGAGATGTAGATGATCGCCAGCCCGCTGCCTTTGAGGTCGCGGATGATCTCGAAGAGCCGCTGGACCTCTGGGCGGCTGAGGGCGGAAGTCGGTTCATCCATGACCAGGATGCTGGGCCGATTGCTGAGCGCCTTGGCGATCTCGACCAGTTGGGCCTCGTGCGGGCTGAGGTCTTCGGCGGGCGTCCGCGGGTCGAGGTCCAGGCCTACGCAGGCGAGCCACCTGCGGGCCTCGGCGAGCAGCGCACGGCGGTCCAGCCAAAGGCCGCGCTTGGGCAGCCGTCCGGCGAGGATGTTCTCGGCCAAGCTCAGCGGCGGCGCCAGGCTCAGCTCCTGGTGGATCATCTCGATGCCGCCGGCCTTGGCCCTGGCGGGCGAGTGCAGCCAGACGGGCCGCCCCTGGATGAGGACCTGGCCGGAGTAATCGCTGAACGCGCCGGCGATGATGTTCATCAGCGTGGTTTTGCCGGCGCCGTTCTCGCCGATGACGGCGTGCACTTCGCCCGCGTGGAACTCGAGGTGCACGTCGTTCACCGCTTGCGTGCCCGGGAACCGCTTGGAGATGCCGCGCAACGCGAGGGCTGGAGCCGGAGCCGTCATGACGCTCTACCCGGCGTGCTCCTCGGCCGCCGCCAGGGCCAGGCGCGCCCAGTCCCAGAGGCGCGCCGGCTGGTAACGCACGGTCGAGATGTCCTTGAGGATGAGTTCCACGTGGCAGCCGCGCGCGCGCTCCAGCACGGCGCACAGTTCCGCCCGCGCCTGGTCCGGGCGCCAGCCATCCCCGGCGAACACCGCCGGGTTGGGCTTGTAGCTGAAGACGTACTGGTCCGCCACGTTGCCTACCGCGCGCTCGAGGTTGACGCGGTAGTTCATGGAGACCTTGCGCAGGTTGGGGATGCGGCGCAGGAGGCCGAGCTTGAGGTCCAGCGGTTCACAGCAGCCGTAATACGTCAGGCCCCAGCGCGCGAGCCAGGGCAGGTCGTGCGCGAGCGCGAATTGCCAGTGCATCTCGGGCGAGACCTCGGCGAAGAGCTGCGCGTTGGAGCAACCCCACATCTGCTCCGGCCGGGCGCCCAGGGGCGTGCCGGCGGGCGCGGGCAGGGCCCGGGTGTAGCCGTAGCCGCCGGAGCCGATGCGCGTGTTGTTGCAATCGGGCGACAGGAGGCCCTGCTCGACGAACTGGTCCAATTCCCCCAGCCAGGCGGCCACCAGGCGGTCCACTGCGGCGTGAACCAGGTCGGGCCGGTCGTGGAGGTCAAGCATCGCCTCCTGGACGCCCCACCAGCGAACCAGGTAATCCCACGGGGTGAACCAGATATGCGTCTGGCCGACTTTGCGCACGGGCAGGAGGCCCTGGCAGACCTCAGACATGACGCGGAAGCGGTTCTCCGTGGCCTCGCTCACGTGGGTGACTTTGGGCATCCGGATTTTCTCCAGGTCCGGCCAGTCGCGAATCTGGATGTGGAACCGGCGCGAGACCACCGGGTTAGCGGCGTCGGTCGCGACCACGTCCACCTCCTCGACAATGCCGAAATCGGTGCTGTGGATGGCCAGCGGGCATTCCATGAAGTCGCTAACGACCATGTCCCCGGGCAGCCGCCGCCATTGGTAGAGCGTCTGCCGCAGGGTGGTCTCCCACTCGCGGGCCCAGGGGTGTTCCGTGCCCAGCGTCAACTCGTCGTCCACGTTCATTTCATGCCACGGAATCTCATTGATCCAGACCATGGGACGCGTGGACTCGAGATCATTGAGCCGGCGCCAGAGTTCGGCCTTTTCCCGATGCACCGGCAGGGCCGCCACCTCGGCCAACTCCCCTACCAGGCGCCGGAGGACTTCCTTCTCGCGGGGCGTCAGCTTGATCGCCTCGGCGAGGATCGGCTGTGGACGGTGGCTGGGGTCGTGCAGCATGGCATCGGTCTTTGGTCTCAGTTCTGATTTAACTCATTTTCGGCCCGCCCTCGTTGAACTCCTCGGGCAGGTGGATGGGATACCGTCCGAATTCGCGCACCAGCTTGACGATGTAGTCGTAGGTGTAGCCGGAGACCGCGCTGCTGACAGAGTGGTCCGATTGGAAAATGTAGCCGCCGCCTTTTGCCGCGTTGAGTTTGCGGAGCACCTCCCGCCGGATGGCCTCGCGGTCGCCCGATTCCCAAACGGTGATGTCGCTGTTGCCGCACAAGGCGATGCTCTGGCCATAGCGCCGCCGCAACTCGATCACATCCAGGCCCGCCTTGGCCTCCAGCGGGTTGTAGGCCTCGATCTGCATGGCAATGAAGTCCTGGAAGATGGCCTGCACGTTGCCGCAGCCATGGTAAATCACCGGCAATCCCGCGCCATGAGCCGCCGCAGCCATCCGCGCCACCCACGGTTTGAAATAGGCGCGCCAGTAGGCGGGCGACATGAAGGTGCCTTTCTTGTAGGCCACGTCGCCCCAGATCAGGAACCCGTCCAGCGCCCCGCGGCCCGCGGCAAGCTGGGCCTGGGCCATGGCCAGGTAATAGGCCCCGAGGCGGTTGATGACGGCGCCCATGCGGTCCGGGTATTCGCCCATCCAGAGCATGGCGTTGGCCTGGCCGACCAGGCGGGTGAGGCATTCGCTGGCTTCGATCATGCTGCCATAGACCGGAAAGTCGGGCCGCAGCGACCTCACGGTCTCAAGCCAGGGCGGCGTGTTCCGCTCGAAAGCGTCGCCCACGCCCGCGATCTGGTTGTCGCCCCCGGCGTAGAAGCGCCGCCGGTCGGCCGGGTCGTCGAACTCGCACCGTTCGAGCTTCTCGAACGTGTCGGTTTCCCAGGCGCGCATTTCGGGCATGGGATACTCGAAATGTTTGTGCAGGACGGCGCCAAAGCCAGTGCGCACGACCACTTCCTGGGCGGTCTGTTTGAGCGTCTCGAACGGCCGGATCCACGGGTCCATGTTGGGCACCGTAACGATCCAGTCCAGGTCGTAGTAATAATAAGGGCTGGCGTCGGGCGGCAGGCCCAGTTCCTGGCGCCAGCGTCGCACAAAGCCGCCCCAAAAGAAATCGCTGATGGGCACGCGGTCCGGTTCCTGGCGGCGGAGCGCCTGGTTAAGCCGCTGCAATTTCCGCAACGTATTCTCCTTGCGCCCTCCCTGGGCGCTGGATTGGCCGGTGGTCAAGAACATGCCCATGCCGCCCTCCTTCACTGCTCCCGCCCGCCGGCGCTTGGCAGGGCGGCTGGCTTTGGTCTGGCCGGCCGAACCCAACCTGGCGGGGGCGCTGGACCAGCGGCGTCTCGCCCCCTCGGATAAGCCTCCACGCGACACATATCTCACGGGGCAAGTCGCCCCGCGCCAAAGCCCGCGGGGCCGGGTTCTCCCGGCGCGACGGCTGTCAGGATTGGCGCTCGCGAAATCATCGTTCTGGCCGGCTTTATACCATGAGGTCTGTGCGAGTGCCACTGTTTTCAAGCCCCTGCCGGGGCTTTGAGGGGCCGCGGCCCGGCCAGTTTTTTGGCAAAAATGGCCAATGTGGCCAATGCAGCCAATGTGGCCAATGCAGTGTTGCTGTAAATCCCCGGCGGGACAAAGAGTTGACAGGCTTTGGGCGGCGGCCTAGCCTGGCTGGCAATGAACGCGTTGTTTGATTCGCTGCTCGAACTCATTCGCCGCACGTCGGCCGAAATCCCGGACGATGTCCACCAGGCCATTCTCGCCGCCCTCCAGCGTGAGAAGCCGGGGACGATTGCCCAGAGCGCGATGAAAATCATCGACCAGAACATCGCCCTGGCCAGGAACAAGTCGCAGCCCATCTGCCAGGACACAGGCACCATCATCTTCTATGTCGAGTGCCCGCTGGGCTTCGACCAAATCGCCTTCCAAGGGGCCGCGCGCGAAGCGGTCCGGCTCGCCACCAAGAAGGGCTTTCTGCGCCAGAATTCCGTGGACTCGATTACCGGCCGGAACGAGGGCACCAACCTCGGCCCCGGCTCGCCGGTCATTCACTTCCATCAACACCCCTCGCCCGAGGCGGCGGTGCGGTTGGTGCTCAAGGGCGGCGGCTGTGAGAATGTCGGGGCCCAATACTCGCTGCCCAACCAGAAGCTCAGGGCGGACCGTGACCTGGCGGGCTGCCGCAAGGTCATTCTGGATGCGGTGCTCCAGGCCCAAGGCAAGGGTTGCGCGCCGGGCGTCCTGGGTGTCTGCATCGGCGGGGACCGCGCCACGGGCTACGAATTCTCCAAACAGCAACTGCTGCGCCGGCTCGACGACCGCAATCCCAACCCCGAACTGGATCGCCTCGAGCAGGACATCCTCGCCACGGCCAACAACCTGGGCATCGGCCCGATGGGCTTCGGCGGCCGCACCACGTTGCTGGCCGCCAAGCTTGGCGTGCTCAACCGCCTGCCGGCCTCTTATTTCGTCAGCGTCAGTTATATGTGCTGGGCCTGCCGCCGCCAGGGCGTGCTGCTCGGCCCCAAGGGCGAAATCCAAAAATGGCTCTATTAAGATTAAGATTAAGATTAGGATTAAGATTAGGATTAGGATGTAACGGGCTGTTCCCGCGCCGGGCTCCGGCAGGGAGGCATCGCCCGTCGTCGCTCCACCACTCCCACACTCCACCCCTACCCGCCCCATGACCACGCTCACTACCCCAGTTACTGAAGCCGCCATACGCGCCTTGAAGGTAGGCGATGAGGTCGCCATCACCGGCCTTTTGTTCACCGGGCGCGATGCCGTTCACAAGTACCTCTATGACGGAGGCCAACTCCCGCCCGGCGTCAGCCTCAACGGCGGCTTCCTCTACCACTGCGGTCCGGTGCTCATCCAGGATCCGCAAGGCATCTGGCAATGCCTCGCCGCCGGCCCCACGACTTCCATCCGCGAAGAACCCTACCAATGGCAGATTATCCGCGACTTCCACCTGCGCGGCGTCATCGGCAAAGGCGGCATGGGGGACAAGACCCTGGCCGCCTGCCAGGAATACGGCTGCGTCTATCTCCACGCCATCGGCGGCGCCGCCCAGGTCCTCGCCGAGCGCATCGTCAAAGTGCCCAACGTCTATTTCCTGGAAAAGTTCGGCGCGCCCGAGGCGATCTGGGAATTCGAGGTGGTCGCCTTTCCGGCGGTCGTGACGATGGACGCCCACGGCCACTCGCTGCACAAAGAAGTGCTCGCGGCCAGCCAGGCGGAGTTGGCGAAATACCTGTAGGAGTGGATTAGCGAGGCTGCGCCTCAGACCGCCTCTGGGATAGAGTCCCGATTCGGAATCGGGATTCATTGAGAATTGAGTATTGGGTATTGCTTATTGGTCATTGAGTCGGCAGTCCGAAAGTTCATGCGGTCCCGCGTGGCGGGACGGGCATTCTTCAATAACCAACGATCGTTTTTCTCCCGATTCGGAATCGGGACTCGATTCACCTAAAAGTCCCGATTCCGAATCGGGATTGCAATCGCAGCGAAACTTGGCCTGATTAAAACGAGTTTTGCCGGTCAGGAACTCTAGCGGGGAACATCGACAATAGATGCCATCTATTGTAATGGCCTTTCCTGGCGCACGCATTCACCGAGCATTGCCAGCAGGTCATCGACTCCCTAGGCTGGATTATCCTTAGACGCCTCTGCCGCCCCGGTGGCCTGTCCTGTCGGCGCGTCAATCAGTTCCACGCGGTGTTGATGACGCCCACCCTCGAACGGGGTCTCCAGCCAGATGCGCACCACCTCCCGCGCCGTTTCCAGGTCCACCAGCCAGGCCCCCAGCGCCAGCACGTTCGCATCGTTGTGCTGACGCCCCAGGCGGGCCGTTTCCGCATTCCAGCACAGCGCGCAGCGAACGCCTTTGACGCGATTGGCGACGATCGCCTCACCGTTGCCCGACCCGCCCAGCACCACCCCGCGTGCACATTCACCCCGCGCCACGGCTTCCGCCACCGGCCGGATGAACAGCGGGTAATCCACCGGCTCTTCGGAGTACGTCCCGAAATCGGTTACTGTGTGGCCCATCTGCCTCAGCCATTCGCGGATTTCCTCTTTGTAGCGAAACCCGGCGTGGTCCGAACCTATCGCAATTCTCATAGTGTCAGACTGCAATGATAAGCGATGGGATGCGTCGCCGTTGGCGGTCCGCGTCGCGGCCCAACAGCGCCCCTTCAGGGCGCGCTTGGCTTTGTAAACGGCTTCCCAGGGCATCGGCCTGACGGCCTCAGCCCTGGGCTGGGCTCTACCGGCCCTTCGGGCCGGAAACGCGGCCCATCCAATAGCACGGACAGTACATCGCTTATTTCCGCAATCAAGCAATAGTATTCTCAGCAGCCTGCCATGCCGGGGCGGGTTTCGCCAGCTTCATCGGCGCATCTCCCTTTGTCGGAGGGCGGACGTTCTCGGGGCGCCGACATTCCTGTCCGCCTGGGGTGCTGACCAAAGCCCAGGGGCGGACAAGAATGTCCGCGCTCCAATCGCCGAGAATGGGGGGGAGGGGCAAAGGTCAGATGCGCCCCAGCCTCATTCAGGGCAGTTCCAGGGGCTTGACGAGGCCGAGGGGCCGGTATCAATTATCGGCATCATTGTCTCATGCGTGCGATGCTGCTTCAGGCGCCGCGGCAACCGCTGCGGCAGGCGGAATTGCCCCCGCCCCGACCGGGGCCGGGCCAGTTCTTGATTCGCGTCCGGGCCTGCGCGGTCTGCCGAACCGACCTCCACGTGCTGGACGGCGACTTGCCCCGGCCCAAACTCCCGCTCATTCCGGGGCACGAAATCGTCGGCGCCGTGGCCGAGGCGGGCGAGGGCGCCCACCGCTTCCGGGTCGGCGACCGCGTTGGGGTGCCCTGGCTGGCCTGGACCTGCGGCGCCTGCCAATATTGTGCAGCCGGCCGCGAAAACCTCTGCGACCAGGCCCGCTTCACCGGCTACACTCAGGACGGGGGCTATGCCGAATACACCCTCGCCGACCAGCGGTTTTGTTTCCCCATCCCCGCCGGCTACTCCGATGTCGAGGCGGCTCCGCTGCTCTGCGCGGGTTTGATTGGCTATCGCTCGCTGGCCAAGACCGGCGCGGCCCGCCGGCTTGGCATCTACGGCTTCGGCGCAGCGGCCCACATCATCACCCAGGTTGCCCGCTTCCAGGGACGCGAGACCTACGCCTTTACCCGCCCGGGCGATACCCAGGCGCAACAGTTCGCCAGGTCGCTCGGGGCCGTATGGGCCGGCGACTCGACCACGCTGCCGCCGGCAAAGCTCGAGGCGGCCATCCTCTTTGCCCCAGCCGGCGAATTGGTCCCGCTGGCGCTCCAAGCCGTGGCCAAAGGCGGCATCGTGGTCTGCGGCGGCATTCACATGAGCGACATCCCCGCCTTCCCCTACGCCCTGCTTTGGGAGGAGCGCACCCTCTGCTCGGTCGCCAACCTGACCCGGCGCGATGCCGAGGAGTTCCTTGCCCTCGCGCCCCGCGTGCCTGTCCGCACCACCGTCGAAACGTTTCCCCTCGCCCAGGCAAATGACGCCCTCGAGCGCCTCCGCGCGGGGAGAATACATGGGGCGGCGGTCCTGGTGCCTTAAACTGCTTAATCTTAATCCTAATCTTAATCTTAATCCTAATCTCCCTCCTGCAACCAGTAATCAGATCCGGCTTTGATTAACCGTACGAGCATCGAAACAACTCTCCGTAGCCGCTCTTCGCCGGAGGCGACCACACTCGATTCACACCGGGCCCGCCGTGCCGGAGCAGCACATCCAGCGCCGGGGCATCCCGCCCAGGCGGGACCGACCCGCGCCCAGTGTCATCCCGCATCGCGGGACGGCAACGGCCGGGCCAGGTGAGCTTTCTGTTGCCTTCGGCAAGGTTCAGAACGCTCCAGGTATTGGCCCGATCCAATTGGTCGCGCGCGGCGACCGATTTGGGCAGTCCCGCATTGCGGGGGGGCTCGAGCCAGGCGATCCCGCCTCCCGGGACCGGAGATTCCTGATAAACCGCCAGTTTCTCCCGGTCGAAGCGGGGATTCGTTCGGCTTAAGATTAAGATTAGGAGTAAGATTAAGATAAAGGGCCAGAAAGGCCATCAAAAGAAGTGAGACGCCCCCCTGGTCATCGAGCCGCTTGACATGCCCCGGAGACGCCCTAGCTTGAATTCAATTGCGCGGATTAGATGACCCTGGCCATTGAAACAGTGGGTTTGACGCGGCGCTTCGGCAGCTTGTGCGCGGCGGACGCCATCAACCTCCGGGTCGAGCGCGGGACCTTCTACGGTTTCCTGGGCCCGAACGGGGCGGGAGAAATTGATCAAGCTCGGGGCGAAGGTGGCGCGCCATGCCCGTCACGTCATCCTCCAGATGGCGGAGGCGGCGGTGCCGCGGGAGTTGTTCCGGGCCATTCTGCAGGCCATTTGACCCACGTTGGAAATCAACGACTCAGGCCCGATTTCAGTTTCCGACTTTATTATCTGAGTACATTCACGGTGACCTGACATCCGCAAGAACCCCTGGACTTTGAGCGCCCCAACTGCCGCGACGAAGGCGCTCAGAACGAAAAATGAAGCCCCACATGAAAAGAGCAACGTGCCGAATCGGTGCCGCCGCGATGTTGGCGGCAATCACTGTTACCAATCCGCTGTTCGCCCAAGCCCGGCCGCGGGCGACCGGGCCCGGAGAACCCCCGCGATTTCGGGGCCCGCAAGGTCCGCAAGTGGTCTCGCCGGAGGCGGCCGCGGATCGCAAGGTGACGTTTCGCATTCTCGCCCCGAAGGCCGGAGCGGTGCGGCTGTCCGGCAGCGACATCCCCGGGAACAACCAGAGCGCCGCTATGACCAAGGCGACCAATGGCGTTTGGGAGGTCTCCCTGGGCCCGCTCCCGCCGGGCTATTACCGCTACAACTTCGACGTGGACGGCGTGCCCGTGATCGACCCGCGCAACCCCGCCACCAGCGAGTCCAACGCGAACACCTGGAGCCTGGTGGGGGTTCCGGGCGCGGATTTCATGGACACGCGGGATGTGCCGCATGGGGCCGTGGCAGCGGTCACGTATTACTCGACCTCGCTCAAGCGCTTCCGCCGGATGCACGTCTATACACCGCCCGGCTATGAGTCGGGCAAAGGCCGGTTCCCCGTCTTCTACCTGCTGCATGGCGCCTTCGATTGCGACGATTCCTGGACCTCGGTGGGCCGTGCCGGCTTCATCCTGGACAACCTGATTGCCGACAAGAAGGCCAGGCCGGTGGTGGTGGTGATGCCCGCCGGCCACACCGGCCCGTTCCGCTTTGGCGGCGTGCGGCCCCCGGTTGACGAGTTCGCGCAAGACTTTCTCAACGACATCATGCCGCACATCCAGAAGCATTACCGGGTTTACACGGACCGGAAGCACCGCGCGATGGCGGGCCTTTCCATGGGCGGCGGACAGACCTTGAGCATCGGCATTGCCAACCTGGAGAAGTTCGCCTACCTGGGGGTGTTCAGCTCGGGCGTCTTTGGCATCACGGGCGGCGGGCCGGGGGGCGCCCCGCAGGGGCCCAGTTTCGAGGAGCAGCACAAGGCGGTGCTGGACGCCGCCAAACTGAAGCAAGGGCTCAAGCTCTTCTGGTTCGCGACCGGTAAGAACGACTTCCTCGTCGAGACCTCCCGGGCCACGGTGGCGATGTTCAAGAAGCACGGCTTCGACGTGGTTTACCGCGAGACGGAAGGCGCGCACACGTGGCTCGTGTGGCGGCAATACCTCAACGAATTCGCCCCGCTCCTGTTCCGGTAGAGGCAGAAGGCCCGTTGCACCGCAGCCGGCAAGATTCAAGCCTACGTATGGGCATGAAGCAGCCGTTGGACATTGGAAAGCTCACAAAGCAAATCCCAAGGCTCAACGCCAGGACGGCCAGCGGCCAGGATGACCTCAGACCCCCAGGGCCGATTGGCCACAAAATGGGCCTCAGACCGGGCCGCTGGGCGTGCCAAAACCGGCGGCTGGTGCTTCGCAAGCAGCCCCTCCGCTGGGCCAGGGCTGCCAGCCCGCCGACCGAATTTTTCATCGAGTTCCCTGCCCATCATGCCCGCCCGGGAGATGTAAACGTCGGGCATGTTGCCGCTGAATTTCCATCCGTACCGGCAGCACAGTTCCTGCCGACTCACCTCGGAGGCCTAATAGGTGGATGAGCCGTGGCGGAATAAATGCGGATAGACTGACTTTTTCAAAACCCTCAAACCGAGGCGTTTGAGAAACATCCGCTCAATTCTCAATTCACCTAAAAGAAGCGCCCGCTCGGCGCGCCCGCGCCGGCCTTCCCGCTCACCGCGGCGACGTTTTGTTAGCTCCATCGCATCCAGGCCTGGGCCCCCACGCCGAGTCATCGCTTGACATGCCCCGGAGACGCCCTAGCTTCAATTCAATTGGGCGGATCAGATGACTCTGGCCATTGAAACAGTCGGTTTGACGCGTCGCTTCGGCAGCTTGTGCGCGGTGGATGCCATCAACCTCCGGGTGGAGCGCGGGACCTTCTACGGCTTCCTGGGCCCGAACGGGGCGGGCAAATCCACGACGATCAAAATGCTCACGGGGCTGCTGGCGCCCAGCGCCGGCGCCATGCGCCTGCTGGGTGAGGACTTGAGCGACCTGGAAAAGTCACGGGAGGTGAAGCGGCGCCTGGGGGTGGTGCCGGAGAACCTGAGCCTGTTCGAAAATCTCACCGGGCGCGAATTCCTCACCTTCATCGGCCGCATGTTCCTGCTGCCGGCGCCGACCATCCGCGAGCGCACCGCGGAGTTGCTGGCCATGATGGGCCTGGAAAACGAGGAGAAGAAGCTGGCGCTCGAGTACTCGCACGGCATGCGCAAAAAGCTCGCCCTGGCGGCGGCCCTGCTGCCCAATCCCGAACTGCTCTTCCTGGACGAACCCTTCGAGGCCGTCGACGCCGTCGCCTCGCGCGTCCTGCGCGACACCCTCAAGCGGGTAGTCCAGCGCGGCGCCACCGTGTTTCTGACCTCGCACGTGCTGGAGATTGTCGAGAAGCTCTGCACCCACGTCGGCATCATCGCCCAGGGCAAATTGGTCCATCAAGAGGCGATGGACGAGTTGCGGCGGAACGGCTCGCTCGAGGAGCGCTTCCTCCAGATCGTCGGCGCCGGACAAGTCGAGCGGCAGAAACTGAGCTGGCTGGAAGCCGAGGCGTGAACTGGGAACAACTCAAGGCCATTCTGTGGCTGCGCTGGCGGCTGAGCCGCAACCAGTTCACCCGCGCCGGTTCGCTCAACGCCGTGCTGGCGGTGCTCTGGCTCGTCATCCTGGCCGTGGGGGCCACCGGCCTGGGCCTGGGCGGCCTGATTGGAGGCTGGTTCGCGGGCAGACATGCCGCGCCCCAGGTCTTGCTGCTCGTGTGGGACGCGGCGGTGCTTGTCTTCCTTCTCATCTGGGCCAGCGGCTTGATGGTGGAAATCCAGCGGTCCGAGAGCATCGACCTGCCTAAGCTGCTGCACCTGCCGGTGACGCTGCGACAGGTGTTCGTTTTCAACTATTTGGTGTCGCATCTCACCCCGAGCACAGTGCTGGCCCTGCCGGCCATGCTCGGGCTGTGCGCCGGGCTGGCGCTGGGTGGCGGACCCGCCCTGGCGCTGCTGGTGCCTCTGGTGCTGGGGTTTATCTTCTCGGTCACCGCCTGGACCTACTGCCTGCGCGGCTGGCTGGCGGCGCTGATGGTCAACAAACGCCGGCGGCGGGCGATCATCGTGTGGGTCACCTTGCTCTTCGTCCTCGTCTGTCAGCTCCCGAACCTCGTCTTCAACTCGCCCATGTTTCGCTCCAGAATCAACCGGCCGCGCCCAGGGCAGCCCACGCCCGTCCAGCCGGCCAGCACCTTTGCCCCCGGCAGAGAATTCGCCCTGCCGCAGGTCTTCCTGGACGCGCACCTGGCGGTGCCGCCCGGCTGGCCCGGTTACGGCGCCATGGCCCTGAAACAGCACAACCCCTGGCCCGCCCTGGGCGCCACCGCCTTAAGCTGGCTCATCGGCGTCCTGGGCTTGCGCCAGGCCTACCGCCTCACGCTCCGCTTCTACCAGGGCCAGGAGGGCCGCGGCCGCCCCGCGCGGACTGCGCCCAGCCCTGCCCCGCCAGACGCCGCGCGGCCGCGCCGGCCTTTGCTCCTCGAACGCAGTCTGCCCGGTCTGCCGGACGACATTGCCGCCCTCACCCTGGCGCTGTTCCGCTCGTTGACGCGGGCGCCGGAGCTCAAGATGGCGTTCATCATGCCGGTGGTGATGGGCGTCTTGGGCGCCTCGATGTACTTCACGCGCTCCAAACAGCCAATACCGCATGACTGGGCCGGTTTTCTCGCGACCGCGGTGGTGGTGTTCGCCGTCTTCTCCATGGTCCCGACTATGGGCAATGCGTTCGGCCTGGACCGAGACGGTTTTCGCTCCCTGGTCCTGCTGCCCACTCCACGCCACCATATCCTGCTGGCAAAAAACCTCTCTTTCCTCCCTTTTGTCGCGGTCGTGGCCCTGTCCCTGCTGACCTTGGCCGGGGTGCTGATACGGATGTCCTGGGACGCGTACCTGATGGCCCTGCTGCAAGCGCCCACTGCCTTCCTGGTCTTCTGCCTGTTGTGCAATATCTCTGCCGTCATGGCCCCCTTCCGCATGGCGCCCGGCAGTCTCCAGATGAAAAAACCCAAACCGCTGCTGTTCCTGGTAATTTTCCTGAACCTCCTCGTGCTGCCGCTGGTCATGCCGCTGCTCCTCATCCCGCCGGCACTTCAACTCCTGTTTTCCAGCCAGCACTGGGTCCCTTGGCTGCCGGTGAACCTGCTGGCCGCCGCCGGCACCCTGGCCGGCGTCGCCTGGCTCTATCGCGGCCTGCTCCCGCTCGAAGGCCGCCTCCTCCGACGCCGCGAGCAAGCCATCCTCCAGGAAGTGACCCAGGAAGTCGAATAGCCCATCAGTGAGTCAAACAACTCAAGTACATCAAATAAGTTACACAGGTTGAAAAGATTACTTGGCGAGGCTGCGCCTCAGACCACCTGTGGAATCGAGTCCCGATTCGGAATCGGGATTCATTGAGCATTGAGTATTGAGTATTACTTATTGGTCATTGAGTCCGCAGTCCGAAAGTTCATGCGGCGTCATCCGCGGGCATTCTTCAATAACCAATGATCGTTTTTCTCCCGATTCGGAATCGGGATTCAATTCACCTAAAACAAGCGCTGGCCCAGCGCACTTTTGCAATCGCAGCGAAACTTGGCCTGATTACAACGAGTTTTGCCGGTCAAGCACTCTAGGCTGCATTATGAGAGCAGGCAAAGCCCGAGGTCCAACCTCCCCTGCTTCTCCATCCCTTATCCCCCATCTTCGTTCCCCCCCCCTCGGCACTCCCCCCTCGCCGCTCGTCACCTTTCACTTCTCGTCCACAAACTCGATCTCGCTGATGGTCGGTCCTTCGGTCGCCTCGAGGATGTTCAGGCGCAATTCCTGAGCCGTGAGCGGGGGGAACTCCCGCGAAAACTCCTGGCCGAGCGTCGTGCCGGCGAAGATCGTCTGCCACTCCTGCCCTTCCTTGCGCTGGAGCTCGAAGCGCTGCACCCGGCCGGCGTATTCCTCCCGGATGCGCACCCCGGTCAGCCGCCTCGGGCGGCCGAGGTCCACCGCAATCCAGGCCTGCCGCGTGCCCGCATCGGTCGCCCAGCGCGTGGCCGGGTCGCCATCGAAAGCCTTGTCGGCCGTGTATTCCTCCATGTTCTGGAAGACATTCGAGGCGGAGGCCTTGACGCTGCCCGGCATTCCCACCGGCTCCAGGTCCATGGCGGAGCGGTCGAGTTCGAGGCGCACGATGGTGTCAATCTCCTGCCGGGCCGGCGGCGGGCGCAAGGTCTCCGCGCCGCGCACGGGCGGGGAAGATGCCTGAGGTCCAAGCGCAATGGTCACCTGGCCGCCGGCCTGGCTGACCTTGGCCGAACCGCCGGTCAACACCAGGCTGCCGACAATCCTGGCGGGAATGTCCGGCAAGGTAACCGTGTCCGCCGCGGGGCGCAGCAGGTGGACGAAGATGCTGTTGCCTTTGCGTGTGCTGGCGACCGCTCTGCTGGGCTTCCACGGCCCGCCCCGCGTCCCATACACGCTTTCGCCGTAGCGTTTGAGCCAGGCGCCCATCTCCTGCAGGCGCTCCGCCTGGCGCGGTTCGATGCGGCCATCCGGCATCGGGCCGACGTTGAACAGCAGGTTGCCGTCGCCGCCGGCGCAGAGCACCAGCGTCTGGATGCATTCCTGGAGCGATTTCATCTCATCGCCCGGCTTCCAGGCCCATTGGTGGCAGATGGTCATGCAGGTCTCCCAGGGCCGCTGGTTCTGGAACTTGCCGACGCGCTGTTCCGGCGTGTCGTAGTCGCCCCGTGCGCCGCTGCGGTCGTTGACGATGATGTCCGGCTGCAGCGCGCGGACAAAATCAATGAGGCCCTGCCCGCGCTGGACGCTGAATTCCTGCGGCACATCGAACCACATCACCAGTAGCGGGCCGTAGTTGGTGATCAATTCGGACACCTGCGCCCGGAGATACTGCTCGTAGCGGTCCAGGTTCGAGGTCTCCCGCCGGACCGAGCCGCCCGGGCTGGTGAGGGGAAAATCCGGATGGTGCCAATCGGTGACTGAGTGATAGGTGCCGAAGGCCAGGCCTTGGCCCCGGCAGGCCGCGGCCAACTCCTTCACCACGTCGCGCCCGAACGGCGAGCGCATGATGTTATGGTCCGTCTGCTTGGTGTCCCACATGCAGAAACCGTCGTGGTGTTTCGTGGTGAACACCAGGTACTTCATGCCGGCGTCCCGGGCGATCTTCACCCAGGCCTCCGCGTTGAAATTCGTGGGATTGAATCGCTGGTAAAGGGTGTCGTATTCCGCAATCGGAATCTCCGCCCCGCGCGACCAGCCGATTTCGGTGCCCTTGAGGCTCACCGGCCCCCAGTGAATGAACATGCCGAAACGGGCCTCCCGCCACCACTCGAGCCGGGCGGCATTTGCCGGCGCGCTCGCCGGCCCCGCCGCCACGACCGGTGATTCCACGAGATTCGACGCCAGGCCGCCCGCCAGCGCCCCAACCAGCAACAGAGCTTTCATGAATTGGCCTTCATTCATCCGCCTCTTTATAGCTCCGCGCCGCAAAGAGGCAAGTCCTTTCGCCAGGGAAGCTGCCGGCGCCTGCCCCCGCCCGCGCCCACGCATCTCCGCCTGCGGGCCGTGGCCCGGCCAACAATTTCACTTGCGCCGCGCCTCGGTCACCTGTAATTTCCTGTACCTGCTTGGGTGCACCCATAGCTCAATTGGATAGAGCATCTGACTACGGATCAGAAGGCTGCAGGTTCAACTCCTGCTGGGTGCGCCAGGGATTGGTGCCTGTGCTGCACAAGCACGACTTGGTGATCATGGACAATCTGGCTACACACAAGATTGCCGGCGTCGGGCAAGCTATTGAGAGCGTGGCAGCCCACCTGCTGTACCTCCCGCCCTATTCGCCGGATTTCAACCCCATCGAAAACATGTGGAGCAAGATCAAGCAGATCCTGCGCAGCGCTGCCCCGCGGAGCCAGGACCAACTCATGGAAGCCACACGCGCTGCCTTCAACGCTATTTCAACTGCCGACTGCCGCAGTTTCTTTTTACACGCCCGTTACGCTACATGATTTATGGAAGCGCTGTAGGGGCTTGACCGTTGGCCGGAGCGACACGCCGGTGGGTGATTACTCGCCGCCGAATGCCTTTCCAGGCAAGATCGAGCACATCACCCTGCGCTGAGGGAATCGCGCGGACGCTGGGTATCCCGATCAGACGAGTGCCTGCTGGAAGTCGGCGATGATGTCGGCCGTGTTCTCAAGGCCGATGGGAATGCGGGTGTAGGGGTCGGGAATTCCGCGCGCCGGTTCCGGCCCCCGATAGCCGACCAGCGTGACCACA
>Ga0187866_1001222_pt1 | contig 25387 bp, 20 predicted proteins | sample June2016WEW_11_1_3_FD_133013 | JGI IMG/M metagenome (GOLD analysis project Ga0187866, IMG submission 133013) | Peatland microbial communities from SPRUCE experiment site at the Marcell Experimental Forest, Minnesota, USA - June2016WEW_11_150 | ecosystem: Environmental > Terrestrial > Soil >...
AGCAACGAGTTACAAGGGGGAGGCGATTCCAGGCAGATCGGAGCAGGAAAGGGAGCAGTCAAAACGGGGTCAGATCAACACGTCAATCGCGCCAAGCACCCTCGATCTGTGCATAATTCAGGTGTCTGGTTCCCTCCCGCCAGGTAACGGTTCTCCATGCCTGCTCCGGCAACGAAAGGGCCAGTTGTTTCACTGCCACCGGCTGGTGCTCCGCATCGCGGTGCGACCTTGTGGGCGGACGCCCCCTTCCCTTCCGCCGATGTTTCGGCCGCGGAGTTTCGCCGGGCGGCCAGACGGTCATGTTCTCGTGAACGCCCACCACATAGCGCAACTCCAGGTCTGTGATCCTTTCCCGAAACTGGGTATCGTTGCCATAGGCAGCATCCGCTAATACCGGCGCCGAGGGGACCTCCTGCTCCACCGTTTGGCGAATCTGTTCGAGCGCGATCGCCGGCTTGGTTTGGAACGTGATCTCCGCCGGAACTCCGGTCTCCTTGCGTCTTTCCCGGTCGCTGGCCCAACTCTCCGGCAGGTATAAACGCCACGCAATGGGGAGACTGGCATGATGGGTCGCCACCGATAAACTCACCGCCACCCGGCAATTCTCCTACTTGCCCACCTGCCCGCAGTACTGACGCGCCACCCCCACCGAGTGCGTACCTTTGTTGACGAAGCCGGTATCGTCTATGATCCACGCCACCACCGGCCCGTTCTCCTTCATCCTCGGCAACACAGAACCACGCACTGTCACCAGCAGGGCTTCATCGCTCCACGGAGCATCCGCCACCAAATGATGCAGCGACTGGTGCACGCGCCGGACATTGCCGGGAGCCAGGCGTGCAGCCATCGGCTCCACGCTCTTGCGCTCGCCGGGCAGCAAGAACCCAGTGCAGTAGGCCTTCAACGGAGCACCACGCTCAGCGTGCCCTGCGGCTTTCGCCAGGCCATCCGTGTATGCCGCAAAGCGCTTCTCCTGTGGGCCTGGCGCGGATTGCGTACCCACAAAACAATTCTACATCAAAATGTTCATTTCTAACACAATAGTACTATACCAGAGTGTCTGATATGCAGATTTCGCGGCGTGACTTGCTCATCAGTTCCGGCGCGGCTCTTCAGGAGCGCGTTCCCGCCAACCCTGCCGGGCAGCCATCCTGGTGGACCCGCCTGCGGCGCTGCGCGCAACACAACTTCAACGAGTACGACCCGCAGATACTGGACATCCCGTCCTGGATCGAGTACTGGAAGAGCCTGCGTTTGAATGCGCTGGTGCTCTCGGCCGGTGGATTCATCGCGTTCTATCCCACGAAACTGCGCGATCACCACCGCAGCCAGTTCCTGGGCAGCCGCGACCTTTTCGGCGAATACTGCCGGGCCGCCAAGCAGGCGGGCATCCGCGTGATCGCGCGCGTCGAAACCAACTGGGCGCACGAAGAGGTCCTCAAAAGCCGGCCGGAGTGGTTCGAACGGACTGCGGATGGCAAGCCGGTCCCCAACGTCGAAACCCCGTACGCCTTCCACACGTGCCTGTTCTCGACGTACCACGAGGAGCAGGTGCCCGCGATCATCCGGGAAATCACCGCCCTGTTCGATGTGGACGGCGTCTTCACCAACAGTTGGCCCAGCACAGGTGCGCCCGTCCCTTGCCATCGCGAGATCTGCCGCCGCCTCGGTGCGGGCAGCAAGGAGGAGCTGCTGGAGAAGCATCGCCGTCGCATCCTTGACCTCTGCGGAAGGATCAAGGGGGCAGCGCGCGAAAAGCGGCCGGACTGCGTCTACAACGTCAACATCCAGGACGGCATTCGCGCCGTCCAGAGCATCAAGGCACTAGCCGAGATCGGCGACTGGCTGACCGCCGACCACCAGGGCCGGACCGGCGACACGCCTATCTGGGATTGCGCGCAGCAAGGACGGGTGGCATACGCCTCCATGTGCGGCAAACCCGTCACCAACGTCGTCACTGGCAACGCGAGCACCTGGCGCCACACGTCGCGCGGGGACTCCGAGATCACCGCCTGGCTGGCGCAGACCACGGCCAGCGGCATGATCCCCTGGTATGTCTGGGCTCAGATCCCCAGGACCAGCGCTGGAAGGAAACCGGGCGCCGCTTCTACCAGTGGATCGCGCGACACGAGCCGCACTTTTTCAACCGCCGGCCGCTCGCCAACCTGGGGGTCGTGTACTCGCAGCGGTTGAATTATCTCTACCGCAGTCCTGGACCCGTCGCCGGCGGGTACGGCGCCCGCGGCACCGGAGCGAGACCTTCCGCCGGCGAACCGACCGACTATCTGCAAGGCGTCTACTACGCGCTGCTCGAAGGACGGTATGCGTTCGACTTCATTCACGAAGACGATCTCACCGCGGATTGCCTCGATCGGTACGCCGCCGTCATCCTGCCGAACACCGCCTTGCTGAGCGATATCCAATGCGCGCAACTGAGGGCCTACGCGGACAGGGGAGGCTCGCTCCTCGCGACATTCGAGACCAGCCTCTACGACCACACCGGCGCTCCCCGCGCGGACTTCGGACTCGCGGACGTTTTCGGCATGCGCCGCGATGGACCCGCGACGGGCGCGTTCTTCAATATGTCGATCGAGGCTGCACACGACCTCACGCGCGGCTTCGGCAACACCCTCTGGCTGCCCGGAGGCGAATGGCGGGTCCCGGTCCGGGCCTCGGGCGCTCCAGTGCTGAAGGTGGTTCCACCCTATCCGCGGGGAATCCCGGAAATGGTCTACGCCCACGGGCGCCGTGAGATGCCCTACTTTGGTCCGCGGAGCGCCGAACCGGCGGTGGTTTTGATGGAGCGCGGACGCAGCCGGCGAGTCTACTTCCCCGGCGACGTCGACCGATGCGCCTGGCGTTCCGGCAACACCGATTTCACGCTCCTGCTGCGCAACGCCGTCGCATGGATGCTGCGGGACCAGTCTTCTCTTGTCGTAGAAGGCGAAGGCATGGCCGAGGTCATCGGCTGGGAAACTGAACCCGGCTACGCCATCCACGTGATCAACTACAACAACCCCAACAGAACGCGAGGCTGGCTGCGGCGGCCGTATCCGGTCGGGCCGCAGAAGGTGCATCTGCGGCTGCCGGCTGGAACGAAGGTTTCCAAGGTCGAATTGCTCAAGCGTGGCACACAGGCTCCCCATCGCACATCCGGCGAAGGGATCGAATTCGTGATCCCTGGAGTAGAGGATTACGAAGTCGCCGCGGTCTGGCGCGCATAGCGCGTCGGGCTCGAGTTTAGCCGTTCAACCGTACAACGGCCCAGGTTCGCAACTCCGGCACAACCAGACGCATGCCGCGGCCGAAACTCTTCACTGAGACGGCGCGCGCGGGGACTCCGGGCGAGAGTATCTCGGCAGTTCGGACATTGCCCCAGAAACCCGGCTGCAGCAGACGCACGCCGCACTGAGCGACAGTCGCACTCTGGCTGAACTCATCGAAGTTGTAATTCACCAGATGGATGACGGCGCTGTTCGTTCGGCCCGGAACGGCGCGCACCGTCGCGACCACGCCCGGCGCTTCGACTTTGAGAACCCCGATACGGCGGGCGAGGTCCGCATTCCATTCGCCGGGCCAGAAGCGCGCGCGGGAGAATCGCGACGGGAGGTCGGGGATGTCGGTCAGGTTGATGATGTGCCGCACTCGTTCCGCCCACACCGGAGTGATGCGCGGCTCGAAGTGATCGCGCCCGAGCAGCAGGAATACGAACGGCACATTCGCCTCGATGATCGACTGCAGCAGCGGCCGCAGGCGCTTGTCTTCGGGCTTCGCCGTGCCCACGGCGATACCGACCGCCGCCACGGTCTCGTACGAGTCGAGCAGCGCCGCATTGGCGCAGGCGAAGGCGAACAGGTCGGCGTAGTCGGCCGCTTTGCCGAAGTGGCGCGGCAGATCGCTGGTCTGCATCCAGATGTCGTAGGGCGCGAGGCAGAGTTGGCCGAGCGCGTATTGTAGCGCAATGGCGGAGCGCGTCCGGTCCACGCGGAAGGGGAACGGCGAAATGATGGACGTGCGGTGCAGCGCCTCGGCGATCTTCCCATTCAGGAAAAGGCCGGTGAGGGATTCGTCGGCCGCCTCTCCGACGAAGTAGTCGGGAAGATCGCCGGCGGACATGGCCTTGCTCTGCTGCGACGTCGAGTCCAGGAAGGCGTTGACGGAGAGCGGCGCGCGCGGGCGCCCGCTGGCGGCATTCGCGGCCAGAACTCCGAGCAGGGTACGCAACCCTTCCCGCACCGAGAAGTATTGGAATCGCGCGTACGCCTGGCGGAGAGGGTCGCCGGCATTCGTGGCGAACCACTTCGAATACGCGGCGGCGCTAGAGATGCCGCGCTCCGCGCGCAGCCAGCGGCGGAAATCGAAGCTCTCCGCGGGACCGCCGAGTTTCCACCGCTCCAGGTCCGCCGCAGGACAGTTGGCCTTCAGCCAGGGGCCGAACCGCTGGATGCAGAACTCGCACAGGCAGCCGCCGTCGGCCGAGAGGACGCTGAGATTGGATGCCCAGTCGTCGTACTGCATGCCGGCGACGCCGCGCCGCACCAGTTCCGCAAAGGACCCGGCGAGGCTGGCGCGAAAGCGGGGATTGTTGACGCAGCAGGCGCCGGGTGGGAGTCCGTCCCGCTGCTTCCACGAGACCATCCAGCGGAAGGCAATGAGGTTGCCGTCGAAGTCGCGGGCGGATTACACGCGGCCAGGAGTCAGGTCGCTGGCGCCCTCCTTGGCACAGAAGACAATTCCGGCATCGTTGGTCTGGCGGATGTGCTCCGGGGTGGCGTACTGGCTGGCGCACCACTCGAGGCGCGTGGCATGGAACGCGACGAGGTCGCGCATTGTGTCGTGCGGATCGTTCGCATTGGCCGGATGCCAGCTTCGCGACGACATCGTCACATCGGAGCGCCGGGGCAGAAGAACGCCGGGATCGCGCTCGACGGGAAAGATCGACGCATCGAGCGATGGCAGCGATCCGGCGGCCGGAGGCGTGGCGGCCGACTCCACGAGTCGGCGCAACCCGTCCGCAGGCAGAGCGTGATCGTAAAGCGCGACCTCGGCGAGGTACCCCGTGAAGGGTTCGCCGCCACGCTGGTGCCCGATGTCGAGCACGGACGACGAACCTGTGGACGGGCCGAGGGTCTCGGGCAGCAGGCTGAAGCCGCCGGTGGAGAGTGACGACAGGTCGCCCGGCTGCTGGAACGCGAACTCGAGGCGCCGACGGCTGCGGTCGAACGCGATGGCGATGCGGTACCATGTGTCCTCGTCCACCAAGCGGGTCACGGTAGACGACTGCGCCTTTGAAGCCGCGTACGCGGTGACCAGCGAGAGGATGCCGGCCGCGCTCATCTGGATCCGCCAGCGACCCGGGCGGGCAACTACGATCATCGGCCGGCCGAGACGGGCGGGGTTGAAAGCGACCAGGCACGAGAAGTCATCCACCGCCGCGAGGCGCGCATCCTGGTAGACGAGCCGGGGATTCGGTTCGGAGGTCAGGTCCGCGATGCTGCGTCCGCTTTCGGCCGGCAGGATGCCGGTCGCGACAGTCTTGTCCATCGTGCGGAGGTCCCCACCCCATGCGCCGTCGTTGGCCGGCGTGACGAAACCGAAGTGAATGGCCGGGCGCGGTTCCGCGAGGGACTGGGCGAACGCCGTGCTGCCGCACGCGCCCAGAAACGCGCGCCGCGTCGGCGGCCGGAACCGGAGGCTGCTCATGCGCGGCCCGGCCGCAGGTCGGAGAGAGCCGCGGTGCGGGCCTGGTGGAGAGCCGCGGTGCGGGCCTGGTGGAGAGCCGCGCGGGCGCCGGCTGCGAGGAAGACGTTGTCGAGCCCGAGCGCGATCATGGTGTACCCGTCCGCGATGGCGGCTTCGCTATTTCCGGCAGCGGGGTGCACGAGATGCATGCCGGCGGCTTTGCCGTGCGTCCGGCACGAGCGGCGGAAACGTTCCAATGCATCCACCATTTCCGGACAGTCGAGTTGCCCGGCCTTCCCGTAGGAGCCGCTAAGGTCCAGCGGACCGATGAACGCCCCATCGACGCCCTCCACTTCGAGGATAGCGTCGATCGCATCGATTCCGTTGCGGTGTTCCACCTGCATCACGACGGCGATTTCGTCATTGGCGTCGCGGATGTACGATTCGAAATCGATTCCGTGCAGATTGGCGCGGCTGTAACCGAAGCCCCGATCGCCGAGCGGCGGGTACTTGGCCTGCCGCACGGCTTCGCGGGCGGTATCCGCGCTGCTGACCATGGGAACGACGAGCCCGCGCGCTCCGGCGTCCAGGCTGCGCTTGATCCAGATGGTGTCCGCGAACGGCAGCCGCGCTACCGGAACCGCGCCGGAGCATTCGATCGCGCGGAAGACGCCCGCCATCGAATCGAGGTCGAATACGCCGTGCTCGAGATCGACGCAGATCCAGTCGTAACCGAGGCGTCCGAAGATCTCGGCCGGCGCCGGGTGGCCGATCTGCATCCACGCTCCAAAGGTCGGAGTCCGATCGAGCAGCGCTTTGCGAAAGTGGTTTTTCATGTTCGGGAGCCTGGCCTCACACCTGGTACCGCTCCAGGCTGAAATGCGCCGGCTTCATGGGCCAGGCTTTGATGGAGGTCAACTGCGCCGTCCCTCCGGCGGCGAACGCCTCCACGCCAAGGTCGCCGGGAGCGGCGCTGATGGACTTGTAGATCGCGGCGGTGCCGTCGCCGGCATAGACTTCGATCACGCGCTCGTCGAGGAAGACGCGCAGGTTCAACTGGCGCTCGCACGCGATCAGCTTCAGCACGCCGTCCACGGTGAGGATGCCGGATCTGGGAGCGAAGGAGATCTCGATTCCCCCGCCCTTGGCCGGCCGCCGCACCCGCAATCCCATGGCGTTAGTCTTCGCGTCCGCACTGAACTCCGCCTGGATTTCGACGCAGTCGCCCGCTATCCCTTCCACGACGACCGGTTGGTCCTGAAGCTCGGCCGGCCGTCCCATTTTCATCTCGCCGCGCAACGACTCGAAGTCGGGCGCCGGCACCTGCCGCAGGTAGCCGTCGCTGCCGACCGTCAGGATGCGCTGCATCACCATCGCGCCGTTCCAGCCCTTGTCGGGATCCGTGTTGGTGGGCCCCCACAGCCAGAGGATGCAGCGGCCCTTGTCATCGAACGAGACATTGTTCGCATAGCTGGTCCCGGGGTCGAGAATGCCGCGGGTTTCCGGGGTGAACTTGCCGCGCGCCAGGTCGAGGCTGCCCACCATGTACACGCACGGCTTGTGCGGTGCAAACAACAGCACCCATTTGGAACCGAGCTTGAACAGGTTCGGGCACTCAATGTTGTTGATCTCGCGATCGCGGTCTTCGTACACGACGCCGCGGTATTTCCAGCCGGTGAGGTCGGGCGTCGTGGCCTCGTAAAGCTCGACCGATCCGGCGCCGCCGTGACGGGCGTTGAGATTCCCGCCGCACACCATGTACCACTTCCCGCCCTCGCGGAACAGGAAGGGGTCGCGCCAGGAGTCGATCTTCTGGTCACCGTGGCTGGCAAGGGTGAGGATCGGATTGCCCGCGTACTTTTCCCAGACGATGAGGTCATCATCCGCGGGGATGGCCATCCACTGCTCGGGGTTGCGCGGGCCGATACTGGTGTAGAACAGGCGCGGGCGGCCGTCGGCGGCGATGGCGGCGCCACCGGAGAACACGTGGTCCTCCTTCTTTTCGGTCGAGGGCCAGAGTGCGATCGGCAGATGTTCCCAATTCACCAGGTCGCGGCTACGCGCGTGACCCCAGTGCATGTGTCCCCACTTCGAATCGTAAGGGTTGTGCTGGTAAAACATGTGGTGCCAGCCGCGGTAGAACAGCACGCCGTTGGGGTCGTTGTTCCACTGGGCGGGCGGGCGGAAATGATAGCGCGGCCGATCCGGGTCGGACTCGGCCTTGGCGATCGCTTCCTGGACGGACTTCATCGCCTTCCGAATCGCCGGATTCAGCTCGGCCTTCGCGAATGCCGCGCCGGCCATCGCGGCAGCAGCGGCTCCGGCTTGGGCGAAGCGGCGGCGGGTGAGTTCGTTGTGTCGCATTTGGTTCCCTATTGGATGCCCTTCGGTCCGGGGACGCCGAGTTTCATGCGGTAGAGTGCATAGGGCGTGCAGACGTAGACGTTGTGACCGCCCCACTTGATACCGGAGTTGGCCCACACCAGGTTGCGCGGATGCTTGCTTGAGAGAATCGTTCCCAGGTGCTTGCCGTCGGGAGAGACAACCCAGATGCCGCGCGGACCGGTGACGTACAGGTTGCCCTGCTGGTCCACCTTGAGGCCGCTCAGGGCGTCCTTGCCCGCATCGTTCGACACGTCGAAGAGTACCTTGCGGTTGGAGACCGAGCCATCGGGATTCGCGTCGTACCGGATCACCACCTTGTTCTTGCCCGAGTGATTCGTCACGTACAGGTACTTCTCGTCGGGCGAGAGCACGATCCCGTGCGGGCCGGAAAGTTCCTTGTCGAGCAACTGCAGCTTTCCGTTGCGCAGCGAATAAACGCCGCTGAACGCCAGTTCCTTGCGCGGGTCCTGCCCAAGCTTCGGAAGCCCGAAAGGCGGGTCGGTGAAGTAGAGCGTCCCGTCGGACCGGTACGTCAGGTCGTGCGGGCTGTTGAAACGCTTGCCTTCGTACTTGTCCGCGAGCACGGTCAGGTTGCCATCCTTCTCCAGGCGCGTCACGCGGCGGTTGCCCATTTCGCAGATGGTGAGCAACCCATCCGGACTATAGGCCAGCCCTTTCGAGCCCGGTTGCGCATACTCGGCGATGTCCGCGCCCGAATAGCCGCTGTTCTCACGGAAGACCGAGAGCGAGGCGGACGTCAAGTCGTATTTATAGATCTTGTTCGCCCTGCTGTCGCTGAACAGGAGATAGTTGCCCTCGCGGTTCCAAACCGGGCCTTCGGTGAAATCGAACCCATCCGCAACCTTCATGAACTTGGGCTCGCCGCCAACGATATCGTCGAACGGCTTGGCGACGCGTTCGACGTCGGCGCCCATCTCCGCCGGCCACACCGCCACCGGCCCCGGCGGTTCCTTGTGGAAGTCGAGTTTGGCGTAGCGCAGGAACAGCGTGTTGCCCGGCGCCGCGGAAATCGGTCCGTTCATGCCGAACACCGCCACCTGGAACTGCTGCCCCGGTTTGAGGTTGCGCCCCACGACCACGCGGTTCGGCACATTGAAGCCCGCCACCACGGACCCGCCGCTCTGGCCGACATAGCGCGGCAGCTCGCCATCCACCCAGATCTCGGCATAGTCGTCAATCGACACTTCGAACACGGCGGTGGTGCCCGTTGGATCGACATTGCCGACTCGCTCCGGCACGGTGAGCTTGATGCGGTACCAGTTGAACCACATGTTCCCGCCGTGGCCGCGCTTCAGCGTCTCGGGCGTCAGGATGTCCCATTTCGAGTCGTCGAAATCGGGCACGCCCGCGTGCGGCTTGTAGTCGTACGTCTTCTGGCCGCGGAAGTCCACCTGGATGATCTCGGCGTCCTGGTACCGCCACTCAGCCTTGGCGGCGGCGAGTCCTTCGGCAGTAGTGAGGTCGATGGAGGCGACCGGCTTGCTTGACGGGGCAGCCTTTTCCGGGGCTGCGGCTGATGAAGCGAAGGGCGCGGCGAGAAGCAGCGCGCCCACGGCGGCGTAAGCAAATCTCATGAAGTCCTCCTTACCTTGCTCATGTACTGATATACCATAATATCTTGAGACATGGAACACAATCGCACTCTGCGCGTCCGCTGTGTGGGGGCACGAAGGCGACGCGGTCGCCGCCGGGACAAGACGCACTTCTTCATCTCGTATGAAGGGCAGCGGCGCCGCGATGCCGTGACCCGTACCTATAGCTTCCCCACGCCCCTCGAAGTGCGCGGCGACTTTTCGCAAAGCACCGGGGCCATCCTCGACCCGCTACCGGCCGGGCATTCCCCGGTAACGTGGTTCCCGCCTCGCGGTTCCACCCGGTGGGGAGCAAACTGGCGCTTCTGTACACCGCGCCGAATGTGCCCGGGGCGCGATCGGGCGCCAACAACCACCGCGCCAACACAGTCAACGCCGTTCGCGCCGATCGCTGCTGGCCAAGCTCGACCACTCCTTCAACCAGAAGTCCACCCCCATGGTGGCCTTACAGGCGCTGTTATTGATTTCTGTATAAATAATGCAATAATAGGTGCTGGGAGAGCACAGCCATGCCCAGGCCGTTCGGCTCACCTGGACCGGGGTGTGCGCGTACTTGGGGCAGAAAATCAGGCCAAGGGATTTGTAAATACTTAACGTAGTAATACAAGAAAAGTATTGCTAATTAAAAGACAATATAGATACAATCGAAGGGGTAGGATGCGTATACTTCCGATCTTTTTCCTGAGCGCACTTCTCGCCGCCGATCCGCCTGCCGCGGTGGACAACTCGTATATTCGGGTATTCCAACCTGTGGACCCGTGCAAACCCGGAGTTCAGCCTCGCGACCCGAGCTTGAACCGTGTAGTGGTACATCTCGCCTTGTGCGATGCTCGCATTCGTGAAAAGAATGGCAAGGACACAGCTAGACATTCGAAGTACGGAGAGGTCGAATGGAAGGCAGCCGGTGACGTCACGGCTTGTGAGAGCGTCACGGGGAAGCCATGCAAGGTCGTGGAAATCGAAATCAAGGACGATAAGGGGTGGACGCCTGTTGCCGCCGGTCCCCTGGATCCCCTGAAAGTCGATCCGGCGCACTACCAACTGCTGCTCGAAAATGATCAGGTGCGAGTGCTGCGGGCGCATTTCGGCCCACACGAGACCTCGGCGAAGCACCAGCACGTCCGCAATCGGTTCACCGTGATGCTGACCGATGCGGACTTGCGCCCGAAAACCGAAGACGGCCAAGTCCGCGTTTTGACAGGAAAGGCGGGCGACTTGTCCTGGGTTGAGGGCGGTGGCCCTCCACACATTGAGCAGAATGCCAGCGACAATCCTTTCGAGGTGATTGCGATAGAAATCAAAGCGCGATAGGAGCATCGCGAGATCTGCTGGCATGCACCCTTGCCATTGCGTTACAGTGACATTGGCAGTACAATATGGTTCAGATATACCATCCTGAACCTGCAAGCAATCGAATTCGGGCTCTGCGCAAGAATCTGACAGACCCCCGGTTTCATGGGGTTTCTGTGAATGGTGGGTTCCCGGTTCCGTGCGCCGGCCACAGGCGGCCGGGCGGCCCTGGGGGCAATGCTGATAGGGGTTTCAAGGGAATCCACGCCCGCTGGGGAGCGGCCAGAGCTACACCGCGCCCAGCGCTCTGCCGAGTGCTCTGCTCCTGGCCACGCTCGGGGAACAGGCATGCGCCGGTTCACCGCCGCGGAGCCGTGCCAGACTCACAGGATCGAATCCTCGAAGGCGTATCCCAGAAAGAGGGAAGAACCTATTAACATTCCTGTAATGAATAGTTTCCGGTAGCGCGCAGCCCGGTCTCGCGCATCTGGGATGCGGCGTCCGCCTGGAAAAGACTGCGGTCGTGGCAAGCCGTCGGGCAGTCCGCCGCTGACAAGGCCGGGGCAGCAAAGCCCCCGGCCGCAGCCGACAATCTCAGATTCTGAAACCCCCGCCAATCGGGCACTTCGTCGGATTCCTGCTCAGAGCCAGAATTCGATGGAGCCGGGCCGCCACGGTATGAGCAACTGGCCCGCCACATCGAGAATGCCATCGCTGAAGGAACTCTGGCGCCGGGCTTTCGCCTGCCGACGGTGCGCCAGATGGCAGCAAAGTTGAATGTTAGCGGTCCTGAAACTGACGATCGGGGGCACTGGTCGTGGTGGCGTGTCCTCTTACTTTTATGGGTGGTCTTGGGCCACAACGCTCTGTACCTAACGGTCGGGTTCGTTTGGCTCCTTTTCGCCGACGACGGCGCAGCGGGAGAAGAAGTCACGATCCGCCAAGACCATCGCCCGTACGGTTACCAACTGGCGGCGATGCTGTGTTTCCTCATTTTCGCCGATAGCGTGCTGGGACGAATCGAGGGACATGAGGAGACGGTGTGGTTCTGGCTGAGTTCGGGCAGATGGGAGCTGATCTTCGTGTCTGGTGTCCTTAGTGTGGTGTGCCAGCTTCTGTTCTGGTGTGGGGTTGTACCTCCGGGGAATCGCCGAACCCGCGGAGAGTAGCGGCCCGCCCGAGGCCGGAATTCCGTCAACGTCGAACACCTTGCTGGGCATGATGGGTTCGACGAGTTTTTTGACCATACGAGTACGGGTTCAGCATCGCGCACGCGCTGCCGTGGCTGAGGATGTCGATCAGAGAAAAGCTCATGAGGTGCGCCCCGTTGGTGCCGCCCAGCATGATGGCATAGCCGCCCAGGTCGGTCGCGAGTGCGAGCGCTTCCCGCCCGGCGCAATTGCAGGGATCCCGCAGCACCGCCGGCAGATGCTCCAGCACCAGCCGGATGCCCTCACCGGCCACCTGCTCCATCTCGGCGTAATAGGGCTTCCCAACGGCGCCGTAGAGCACCTCAAGGCAATGCGACATGCCGTCGAGCGCGCCATCCGCGGTCAGCGATGGCGGCGCGCTCATCGTCACTTCGAAGTCGAACACCGGGCGCGCCGGCACGATCGCGTTATCGACGATCAGTTTCTTCTGACCGGTACTCAGGTCCGTGATGTTCGAGTACTTCGTCAGGTGCGCAGCGGAGCTGGCCGCGGTCTGGATGGCGACGTGAGCCAGCAGGGACTTCCCGGCTGCCGCCAGAGATCGGGTCACCACGCCAGTCCCAAAGTAATCGTCGACCTCCCCTCCGAGCGCGTACAGGACCGCGGCAGCTTTGGCGGCGTCGATCATGCTCCCGCCACCGAAGCTGACGATCAGGTCGGGGCGGCTCTCTCGCACAGCAACGGTAATGCGCGCGAGGTCCTCCCCGGGAGCGTTCGGCGCGGCGCCGTCTGTCGTTGACAGCACCTCGATGCCAGCATCGCGCAGCGAGTCCTCCACGGTTCGGACAAACCCGCCGGACCCCGCGAACCCATCCCGAATGAGCACGGCGCGTGTTCCCAGCGCCACAGCCGCCGCAGCCACTCAATATAGCGCCCCAAAACCGTGCAGGTACGAGCTGCCCTTGAACCCCCGGATCAGCTCGTATGTGTTTTCGAACTGGTCCATCTCACGCTCCCGTCGTATCCGTCGCCCCAGTAAAGCCCGGACCGCCCGCGGCGACGTACCCATAGCTCGCCCCGGATCGATCGGTACTTACCCAGAACGAGTACAGTTCGCCGTTGGTCAGGTGAAAGCGGAACTTCACCGGGCGGCCGGACAGTGCCGCAAGGTCCGTCGCCTTCTTCCACGTGACTGCATGCTTGGTTCGGTCCGCTCGAATGGGGATGCAGTTCTTCCTCGAGAAGGGTTCGATCACTCGTCCTCTCTCGTCCAGCACCTCCACGCGCAGCTCGCCGGATTCCACATCCGCGTTGGTGAACAGGTACTTGCCCTTGAACGTGACTGGGTGCGTCGTCAGCGTGCCCGGCGTCCGGTCCGCGTCTCGCGACACGAAACCGTCACGCCGGATCGTCGCCAGACCGGTGCTGGCGCCGGCGTACATCCCTCCACCCTGTGCCGGCGAAATGCCGGAAAAGCCGGTGTAGTAGAACCGGATCTCGTCGCCGACCACGAGGCAGAGGCCGCCCGCTGAATGCAGGTAGCCGCGGTTCCAAGTGCCCGGCTGGCGCGAGCACGCCAGGAAGGCCGTGCGATCGGGTCGTTCCCACTCGATGCCGTCACGGCTGAAGCCCAGCATCAGGTCATTCGTTTTCGGGGTTTTCTGCTCGAAGGCGATCGGGTTCGGCGGGCCGTAGTAGATCGCGAACAGGCCCAGCATGCGGCTCTCGTAGGCCACGCAGTCGACTTTGTACAGTTCCGGCTTGTAGCCCAGCGCGGGATCTGGCAGGTCCTTTTCGTCGGCATGCAGCCAGAACTCCACGTCCTCGCTCTTCCAGGCCGCGCTCGCGATGAAGTCGGGGTGTTCGTGATAGCTGCGGACGCGCCCGTACGGCTTTCTGCTCGTGCGGATACTGTACGTCCACGTCTTCCGGAAGGGGTTGTAGAACAATCCGGAGTTGTCGCCGCAGGGGCCGGTGCGCGCCCGAGAGATCCAGTGAATACCGTCGGGCGACGTGAAGATCTCGCCGTATTGCCTGATCGGCGGCGGGTCCGGAGGCAATTTCCGAGGCCATTGCCCGGTCCCCAGGCGGAAATAGGCAAACATCTTGTACCGCTCATTGGGGTCCGTGGCATTGTGGTCGAGCCAGATCGTCGAGCCATTCCGCATGTATTTCGGAACCGGCGCCAGCACGCGGTTGGTCCCCGGCACGACATCCAGTTCCGGACGCTGCCAGCGGATGCCGTCCACGCTGACCGCATAGGCGAACCCGTCGTCGTAGCCGGCCTGGTACCAGATCTTGTACAACCGGTCCTGCGGGTCATACCAGACCCCGTCGCTGAACGGACCGGCACACGGCATGACGCCGTTATTCATCTCGACCGAAGTTTCCGGTTTCAGGACAGGGCTAGCGGGGTGAACGCGCGGCTTGTGGAACGTCCGCTTGAGGGTCGTCTCGGCGACCAGGACGTCATCCACGAATAACTGCCGCCCCACGTCGATCGGGATCGGCGTTGTCGCGTCGGAAGGGGTCCCGGCGTGCAGCGCCAGCGCTCCGCTCCCGACTGCGATTGTCTCGAGAAAGTCTCGGCGTGTCTGGTTCATAGTGACCTCAATACAGCGGCTGCTTCTTCGGATCGATGCCGCTCTTGCCCAGCGGGTCGAGCAGCGTTCGCGCACCAGCGGCCATCAGGTTGATATCGCTCGGCCCCTGGAAAAACGTGAAACCTTGTTTGACATAGGCGGCGATCTGATCGGGGGTCCCGGCGGAGCGGCCGAGCGCAACCCGGCTCTTCTTCCCGGCGGCGACGATCCTTGCGATTGCGTCCTGCACCACGGAGGTACTGAAGTCGCCGCGTTTGCCGTAGGAAAACGCGAGATCGTTCGTTCCGATGAAGATCACATCGATACCGGGAGTAGAGGCTATCTCTTCGATGTTCTCGACCGCGCGCTGTTCCTCGATGATGATGATGCACATCGTGTTTCGGTCGGCGAACTCGTAGTAGCGCTCCGGCCCGGGCCAGCGGAAGCTCGCCAGCCCGCCGCCCGCGCCGCGGCGCCCCTTCGGCGGGTACTTCACGGCACGTGCCGCCTGCGCGGCCAGGTCAGGTGTCGACGTGAACGGAAAGATGATCCCGAGCGCGCCCACGTCGAGCGCCCGTTTGGCCGTCCATAGTTCGTTCACCGGCACGCGGATGAACGGCACCGCCTTTAGTCCCCGGGTGGCGAGGATCATCTGGCGCGCCGTCTCGAGCGTGATGGCCGAGTGCTCCATTTCGATCCAGAGGAAGTCGAAGCCCATGTTCGCTGCCTGCGCCGCGACTTCGGCGCTGGGGATCGCGATCGTGCAGCCGATCACCGGCTTGCCCTCCGCGAGTTGCCTTCTGACCGGGTTTTCCCAGAGTGGCGCCGCTTCGGGCACCTGTTGGCCCAGCAGCGGCGCTGCTGCGGCCGTCATAAGAGACTGTCGTCGACTACGCATCGGTGCCTCTCAGCTATACACGTTGCGGCCCGCGCCGACGGTGTCGCGCGGGCCTGTGAAACCCGGCCCGCCTGCCGCGACAGCCCAGTTCCGGGTCGGGCAGATCCAGCTCGTCGGCCGCGAGCCAGGGTGAGATGATGTCGTCCTTGCCCCAAGCGGCGCCGGCCAGGGAATCCGGGTGCTCGCGGCGGCCGCGAGTGCGGCCCTGCTTGGGGTTGCTGGTGCGGATCGAGTGCACCCACAGCTTGCGGAACGGGTCGTAGTAGAAGCAGGTGTGGTCGCCGCACGGGCCGGTCCGGTGGGGCTCACCCCGGTGAATGCCGGCGGCGGAAGTGCAGACTTCTCCGCCGTGCTCACCGGGCGGCCGCCGGCGGAAATAGGCGAACTTCTTGAACCGGTGCGCCGGATCGGCGGCTTCCTGATCAAGCCAGACCGTGACACCGTCCCGCCACTCGCCCCTGCGTGCGGGACGGACGCGGTTCGCGCCGGCCTCGACGTCCAGCGCCGGGCGGGTCCACCGCAAACCGTCCTGGCTGGTGGCGTAGCCGATACCGTCGAACCAGCCGGCGTGGTGCCACATTTTGAACAGCTGGTCGAGCGGATCGTAAAAGACGCCGTCGCTGAAGGGGCCTGCCTCCGGGCACCGGCCTTCGTTCATTTCGAGCGGCGTTTCGGGCTGGAGCACCGGGCTCGAAGGATGGATCTTCGGTTGGTGCCAGATCCTCTCGAGTGTCGATTCAGCGACCAGGTGGTCGTCAAAGAACACCTGGCGGCCGCCGTCGATCGATACGGCCGGTTCGCGAGCGCCGGCCAGAGGTGCCATCGCCAGCGAGCGGAGAAACTGTCTTTTCCGCATGCTCACGCCCCTGTTGTGTCGGTCGCTCCGGTGAACCCGGGGCCGCCGGCTGCGACGTACCCGTGGCTGGCGCTGTTTGAATCCGGGCTGACCCAGAACGAATACAACTGCCCGCCGGTGAGCTGGAACCGGAATCGCACCGGCTTGCCCGCGAGCGCGTGCAGATCGGCTCCCTGCCGCCATTCGACGGCATGCTTGGTCGCGTTGCCCGTAAACGGAACACAGTTGGCGAGCGAGAACGGCTCAACCACGCGGCCATCGGCGTCGAGGAGCTCAACCCGTAATTCGCTGCGGATCATCTTTGCGTTGATGAACAGATGCCGCCCGCTGAAGATCACGGCGCGGGTGGTCAGCGTCCCGACTTCCTTAGCGGGCTCCAATGGCGGAATCGCGGTCGGGGGACCGTCCATCGACGCGAACCCGTCACGGCGCAACATCGCGACCCCCGTGCTGCCGCCCGCGTATATGTCTTCTCCCTTTTGGGGCGAAATGCCCGACCAAGCTCCGAAGTAGAAGTATAGCTGATCGCCCACGATCAGGCAGATTCCCCCGGCGGCGTACAGGTACCCGCGGTTCCAGGTCCCCTTCTGGCGAGAGCACGCCAGGAACGCGGTTCGGTCCGGCCGCTCGAAGCGGAAGCCCTGGCGGCAGAAGGCGACCGTGAGGTCGTTGATCTTCGGGCAGTCTGGCTCCGGGATTCCCTTGTACAGCGCCAGGAGCGCGATCATGAGGCTCTCGCACGGCTCCGCATCAACCTTATAAAGCTCGGGGCGGTAGCCCAGTTCGGGATCGGGCAGGTCCAGTTCATCCGCCGACAGCCGGAAATTGACGTCCGGCCCTTGGGCCCCCCAATCGGGCTCCCACACCGCGCCTTTGAGCAGGTCGGCGTGCTCGCGGTAAGCCCGCACACGGCCCTGCGGCCGGCGCGTCCGGATGCTGTAGACCCAGGTCTTGCGGAACGGGTTGTAGAACATCCCCGAGTTATCCCCGAGCGCACCCGTGTAGACCGGATCGCTCCAGTGGATGCCATCCGGCGACCTGCGTACCTCGGCCGCATCCCAGTCCCAGACCTGCGTGGTTCCTGCCCATGCCGCACTGCCGGCTTAACCGAGGCGTCGCGCTTGTGGCGGAAACAGGTGAAGACCTTGAACCGCTGCTGCGGATCGGTCGCTTCGTGATCCAGCCAGACGGTGCACCCGTTGCGCTCCCAGCCCTTGCGGGCCGGGACGACGCGGTTCGTGCCGGGCTCGATGTCGAGCGACGGCCTGGTCCACTTCAGGCCGTCCTCGCTGATCGCGTAGGCGACGCCGTCGTACCAGCCGGCGTGATACCACATCTTGAACAGCCGGTCCATGGGATCGTAGATGACGGCGTCGCTGAACGGCACCGCGACCGGACGATACCCGCCGTTCAGCTCCATCGGCGTTTCCGGCTTGAGGATCGGGTTGACTTCGTAAAGCCGCGGCTTGTGGAAGGTCCGCCTCAGATTGGTATCGGCGATGAGGAAGTCGTCGACGAAGAGCTGCCGTCCGACATCGATCGAGATCGGGGCATTAGAAGCAGCTTGGGTCGACAACGCGACGCTGCTCAGAGCGGCTGTGCCGAGAAATTCCCGGCGGGATTGAGGCACGGTTGGCTCCTAGGCTCCTGTAGTGTCCGTCGGACCGGTGAAGCCGGGCCCGCCGGCTCCGATGTAGCCATAACTGGCGCCACTCGCGTCCGGGCTGACCAAGAACGAGTACAACTGCCCGCCCGTGAGTTGGAACCGGAATCGCACCGGCTGGCCGGCCAGAACCTTCAGGTCGGCTCCGTGCTTCCACTCCACGGCGTGCTTGGTCGCGTTGTCCGTGAACGGAACGCAATTGGAGAGAGAGAACGGCTCGATGACGCGGCCGTTCCGGTCGAGGATCTCGGCGCGAAGGTCGCTGCGGATCATCTTCGCGTTCACGAACAGATGCCGGCCGCTGAACGTCACCGGTCGGGTTGTCAGGGTTCCGACCTCCCTCGCGGGCTTCGCGGACGGAATCGCGGTCGGCGGGCCGTCCATCGACGCAAAGCCGTCGCGGCACAGCATCGCGACTCCGGTGCTTCCTCCCGCGTAGGTGTCCAGGCCCAACTCGGGCGATATGCCGGACCAGGCGCCGAAGTAGAAGTAGAGCTGATCGCCGACAACGAGGCAGATCCCTCCGGCCGTGTGCAGGTAGCCGCGGTTCCAGGTTCCTTTCTCGCGAGAACACGCCAGGAACGCAGTCCGGTCCGGCCGGTCCCAGCGGAAGCCCTCGCGGCAGAACGCGACCGTCAGGTCGTTGACCTTGGGCGCCCGCGGCTCGGGAATGCCCTTGAAGAGCGCCAGGAGGCCCAGCATGACGCTCTCGTACGCGACCGCATCGACGTCGTACAGTTCGGTGCGGTAACCCAGTTCGGGATCGGGCAGGTCCAGGTCATCGGCCGACAGCCAGAAACTGATATCCGGTCCTTTCGCCTGCCAATCGGGTTTCCAGATTGCCCCGGCAAGCAGATCGGGATGCTCGCGCCAGGCTCGGGAGCGCCCGCGGGGACGGCGCATGCGGATCGTATAAACCCAGGTCTTGCGGAACGGATTGTAGAAGAAACCCGAGTTGTCGCCGAGCGGTCCTGTGAAGACCGGATCGCTCCAGTGAATGCCGTCCGGTGAAGCGCGCACCTCGGCGCATTCCCAGTCCCAGGCGCCGGTCGCGCTGCCTCCCCAGTGACGCTCGGGCGGGGGAACGGATGCGTCACGCCTGTGGCGATAATACGTGAACATCTTGAACCGCTGACTGGGATCGGCCGCCTCATGGTCCAGCCAGACCGGGCATCCGTCGCGATCGTAGCCCTTGCGGGCCGGATTCACTCGGTTCGTGCCGGGGACGATGTCGAGCGAGGGCCTCTTCCACTTCAGCCCGTCCTCGCTGATGGCATAGCCAACCGCGTCAAACCAGCCCGCGTGGTACCACATCTTGAACAGCCGGTCCTTGGGATCGTAGACAACGCCGTCGTTGAAGGGCGCCGCGACCGGACGGACTCCGCCATTCATCTCGAGAGGAGTCTCCGGTTTCAGGACCGGGTTGCCGTCGTACAGCCGGGGCTTATGGAAGGTCCGCCTCAGGTTCGTCTCGGCAATGAGGAAGTCGTCGACGAAGAGTTGCCGGCCCACGTCGATCGCAACCGGCGCAGACGGGTCCACAGCGGCATGGCTGGAAACTGCCGCGGCGCTACCCAAGGCGACTGTGCCGAGGAACTGGCGTCGTGATTGCTCCACTAGCGATCCTCCCGTCTCGCCTGAACTCGAGCACGCCCCACAGCTTCAGTTCGGGCAGTGTCACTTCGATCATCCGGCCCGGCGATTCGACCGCCAATTCGCGTGGGGGCTGCCTCTCGATATGCAGCGTGCACGTACCGTGTTTCCGCCCGCCGAAGAGCAACAGGGCCGAAAACGGTTTCATTACGCTCTCGTTTCCACTCGCGCACGGTCCGGTCGTGGCTCGGAATACCGACAGACCCGTCTCCGCCGCTCCGCCGAGATGGGATGAGAGGGCCGGTCCCGGCGGGATGCGATATGCTCCCAAGAGAACGCACTCGAAGTGCAAAGGAGACCGGCCGTGAAGAAGAATAGCACCGTCAAACAGAGTCCGAAGCGAGCTGGAGTTCTCGCACGAGGTCCGATCGCGATCGGCCTGGACCTGGGAGACAAGACCAGCCGCTATGGCGTGCTGGATGAGAACGGGGAAGTGGAAGCGGAAGGCAGCGTGGCGACCACGAAGAAGGGCATGGCCGCAAAGTTCGGGTGCCTGGGGCGCTGCCGGATCGCGATCGAAGTGGGAATCCATTCTCCGTGGTTGAGCCGGTTGTTGAGCAGCCTCGGCCATGAGGTGATCGTGGCCAACGCGCGGCAGGTGCGGTTGATCAGCGCCAGCAGCCGGAAAGACGACCGGATGGACGCGCAGACCTTGGCCCGCCTGGCGTGAGTGGACCCGCAGTTGTTGCGGCCCATCCGCCACCGCGGGGAGAAAGCCCAGCAGGACCTGCTGGTGATCCGGGCACGGGCGGCGCTGGTGGATGCGCGGACGGGCTTGGTGAATGCGGTCCGCGGGCTGGCGAAATCGGCGGGCGAGCGGCTGCCCTCCTGCGACACCGACAGTCTGGGAGTGGAGCGGTTAGAACCGCTGCCGGAAAAGCTGCGGGAGCCGTTGAAGCCGCTGTTGCAGCAAGTAGAATCGCTGACGGAAAAGATCCAGGAGTACGACCGGCAAGTGGAGCAGATCGCCCGGACCGAGTATCCGGAAACCCAGCTTCTGCGGCAGGTGAGCGGAGTGGGACCCTTGATCGCTCTGACGTTCGTGCTGACGCTGGAAGATCGAGACCGGTTTGAGAAGAGCCGGGATGTGGGCTGTTACGTGGGGCTGCGGCCGAAGCGGAGCGAGTCGGGAGAGAGCCCGCCGCAACTGCGGATCACCAAGGAAGGCGACATCTATCTGCGCAAGTTGCTGGTGCAAGGGGCCCACTGCATCTTGAGCCGGCGGGGGCCGGACACGGATCTGAAGCGGTGGGGTCTGAAGCTGGCCGAACGCGGGGGCAAGAACGCCAAGAAGCGAGCGGTGGTGGCAGTGGCCAGAAAGCTGGCCGTGCTGTTGCACCGGTTGTGGGTGACCGGCGAGGTCTATGAGCCGCTGCGAAACAGCGCGGCGAAGAAGGCGGCGGCGTAAGAGGACGTAGTTTGAATTCAACAGTAAATCGCCGAGTTGGGGTGACTGCGAGGTCGTGGCGGGACGGATTCTTCTGCCCAGGAGAAGTTCAGTCCGGCACTGAGATGGCAGCGCCCGTCTTAAGATCGAGGACACCAACCGGCACCGGAGCGGACAGCTCCGTACAGAGTGCGAATGGAAGCAGGGCGAGTCGGCGGTTTAGAGCAAGAAGCGGCGCAGGGGGATACCGCGCCGCTCACTGGTCGGCGAGGGAGCGGCGAAGGGCGGACTATGTCCAAAACCAGGAGATCTCATGAGGCAGCGGCTGACTTTCTTGATACCGCGCGCCGACGACGCACGCGGTAAGGTGCGCGGGGCGCTGCCCCGGACCCCCGCCAGGGGGAAACCCCCTGAGACCCCCGCCCCCTTTCCCTTGCACGCCAAGATTCTGGAACGGTCCTCGCCGTCAAGGGTTCACTGTGCCGCGCACAGACCGCGCGCCCTTGACTGCTCCGGGCCGTTCCGAACAGTTCCCTTAGACAAGGGAAAGGGGGCTAATGCAAAGGCAAAACCCCGCCACCCGACGATTTTGCTTGACCCGGGGGGGCCTTCTCATGGAAGCCGCCACCGTCAAGAAGCGGGTGCCGCCCCTTACTCGACTCTCGCGAGTTTGAGTGAAACCAGCGTCAGCCCGAGCTGCCTCTCTGTCGTCTCGATGGTTTCCGGCTTCAGCGACAGAGTATAAGCCCCGGGCTTCTCGATTCGCACGCGGCCGAGGTTGGACCGCACATACGGCCAGTAAGGATTCGACGGGTTTTCCACCTTCGCATCGCGCGCAACCGCGCCGTTGATAGTAGTCCCGGCGACCGCGATGGCCACGCGGTGTCCGCCCTCCCAGCCTCTTCCGTATTTCTGCTCGGAAGTGATCATGGCGAGGTCGAACGTCCCCGGCTTGGTCACCTGGAACTCCCACTCGAGCCACTCGTCCTTGTTCGTCCAACGCTCCACGACGCCGCGGTTGTCGAACCGTAACTGGGCGCCCTGAGCCGGATGCACCTGCGCCAGGTAGGCAGGCAACGTGATGCTCGCGTCCGGCTGCTGCAGAAGCGTGGTCACGACTTCCGGCTCCCCGGCGAGGTCCAAGGCGACCACCGAATCGCTCGGATCGGGGGCGGCGGCGGGCAAGTCGATGCGAAGCTCGTAGTGGCCCAGCGCCCGGTGCGTATCCTGCTTGACTCCAAGCGGCTTGCGCGCGGCATCCGCCAGCAGGTAAGCGCGCTTGATCTTGCTCTTCAGGCCGTAGATGACGAGTTCCCGCTTCGGCCACTCGAAGACGTGCAGGTACAGCTTGCCCGGCCGCTTGGTGATGACGCCCCACAGAAGCTCGTACGGGTAGGGATTCGCCGTGGTCGAGTAGATCGACTCCCCGTTGACCTTCATCCACTGCCCCACTGCCGCGAGCCGCTCGACGCTGGGCGCGGGGATGACCCCCTCGGCAGTCGGCCCGACGTTCAGCAGATAGTTCCCGCCGCGGCTCGCGACCTGCGCCAGTTGCCGTATGAGGATCGTGGGGCTCTTCCAGTTGTGATCGTCCTTCTTGAAGCCCCAGGTGTCGTTCAGCGTGACCGGCGTCTCCCATTCGCGCCGCACCTTCCCGACGCTGGTCTGGTTATCGCCGCCCGAATCGTAATCGCCGACATTGTTGCCGATGCGTCCGCTGACCAGGCAGTCCGGCTGGATCTGGTGCACCAGGTCGGCCAGCTCCTGGCTTTGCTGTTCAGTGATGCCCTTCGGGGTATCGAACCAGATGAGTGCGACCGGCCCGTAGTTGGTCAACAGCTCGCGGACCTGCGGCTTGACCTTAGCCTCCAGGTAGGCGGCGAAGTTCTTCTTCTCGTCCGGAAAGTCCCAGGTGTTGCCGTCGGCGTCGGGCTCGTGCCAGTCCTGCGTCTGCGAGTAGTAGAACCCCAGCTTAATCCCCGCCTTGCGGCACGCCGCCGCGAGTTCCTTCAGCGGATCGCGGCCGAACGGCGTCGCATCCACAATATTGTATTTGCTGGCCTTCGACCCGTACATTGCAAAGCCGTCGTGATGCTTCGATGTAATCACGATGTACTTCATCCCGGCGTTCTTGGCGACAGCGACCCACTCGTCGGCGTTGAATTTCACCGGATTGAACTGCGCGGCGAGCTTCTCATATTCCCGCACAGGGATCTTCGCCCGGTGCATGATCCACTCGCCGATCCCGGGGATCGGCTGTCCTTTCCACTCCCCGGCGGGAACGGCGTAAATGCCCCAGTGGATGAACATCCCGAAACGGGCTTCGCGCCACCATTTCAAACGGTTCTCCCGTTGTTGATCGGGCGCAGCCGGGGTGGCGCTCAGTGTCAGAAATGCGGTCGTGACTGCCAGCAGGGCAGCACAAATACGAGCTCGGTTCATTCAGGCTTCCTCCATATCGATTCCAGGCGGTTGGCGTCGAGAGAGACAACGCGGATCTTGCCGCCTTCGGCGAACAGCTTCATGCTCTTCCCGCGATCGGTGGCCAAATTCACGGCCGAGAGCGTTACCTGGCCGCGGTCGGCAAAGACCTCAATCGAGGGGCGGTCCACCAGGATGCGCAGGCGGAGCGTCTTATCGGCCAGCTTCAGGGGAGCCGACACGGCTCCGAGGTGGATGGTTCCGTTCGTAACCGAATACCGGACCTCCTGGCCACTGAGGATCAGTCCGAAATCGCTGGCCCCGGCCGGCTCGATTTCGGCGCGGAGGTCGAGCAGATCGCCGTCGGCCTCCGAAAGGGGCTTCTCGCCGGGACCCGCGACGAGGTCGCGCCAGGACTGCTGGGAAACGCGCAGGTTGTTGACCTCGTCGATCGGCTGCCGGCACAGCCGAATGCCTTCGGGGAACGACCACAGCGTCAGCTCGACCGGGAACGACATCTGATTGATCCAGGTCAGGCGCGGCGTCATCGGGTAGCGCAGGAACGCGAGCTGGTAGGCCGGCGGCCCTCCTTCGAGCGTTCGCTTCCAGGTCTGCGTAGCGTACAAGGCCCGGCCGTACTCGACCCGGAGCTTCTGCGTCTGCGGGGTGAACTGCTGGCCGTCGAACACGCCGATTACGTACGACCCGTCGCCGTCGATCAGCACCCAGCGGCGCTCATTCGTATTCCGCACCGGGAGTTCCAGCAGGTCGGGGCATTCGTAGAAGCCCTCCACGCGGCTCAACCACGTCCAGTCGAGCAGGTTGCGCGATTTGTAAAAGGCGAAGCCCTTCCTTTCATACCGGACCATGCGCCACTCGCCAGCCGCCCGATACCAGAACACGGTGGGGTCGCGGGCGTCCTCCGCGCCGGCAATCACCGGGTTCTTCTCGTGCCGGACCCAGTTCCGGCCCCGGTCGCGGCTGTACAGGATGCAGGTGCCTCGCTTGTAGTCTGTATAGAACAAGACCAGCGTTTTCTCAGCCCCGTCGCGCAGGCCGCTGCTGTCGTTCCAGTCGACGACCGCACTGCCGCTGCCCGGCTTGTTATCGATGAGGGTGTCCAGGACCGGCGGCATTTCCCGCCAGTGGATCAGGTCCGTGCTGATCGCGTGCCCCCAGCGCTTGTGCGCCAGGCGCCTTCGGGACCACTCGTCGAACATGTAGAACAGGTGATACTCGCCGGCGTAGTAGACCAGGCCGGTAGCATCCCCGATGTGGCCCTGGATGGGCGTGTAGTGGAACTGTGGCCGGAGCGCCTGTCCGTAGTGCCGCTCCCGCGCGACCTCTTCAAAGGTGATGTCAAAGGCCTCCGGCGGCTGAGGCTGAGACTGCGCGCGCAGCAGCGCCGTCATCAGCAAAAGGAGGGTCGTGAAGTTCGGTTTGACCATATTTGGCACAACTCCCCAACCTGACTAGGCATGTTGGAACAGCCGACTTGAGCGGCTGCCATGCCGATCATAGGCTGAACAGATTGAGGCCGTCAACAACTTTTTATTATTCTGATATTCTAGTCGCACAGCACACGTCCTTGCTGAAGGTTCTGGTATTCCAGTGCCAAACGGTGTATAGATGACATGTACGGGTGCACGGCGGCCAAGCATGGACAAGTCAGTCGCGCGGGAGGTGTTGCAAACGGCGGTGGCCGGATCGGCTAGGCTGGAGTGATGTCCCGGAGGAAAGGGCCAGCACGGTTCGGTGGAAGGCACTTCGCCGACGAGATCATCGTCCTTTGCGTCCGCTGGTACC
>Ga0187866_1001224_pt1 | contig 25361 bp, 26 predicted proteins | sample June2016WEW_11_1_3_FD_133013 | JGI IMG/M metagenome (GOLD analysis project Ga0187866, IMG submission 133013) | Peatland microbial communities from SPRUCE experiment site at the Marcell Experimental Forest, Minnesota, USA - June2016WEW_11_150 | ecosystem: Environmental > Terrestrial > Soil >...
CAGTTGCGGCAGCTTTCGGAATTCTAGCAGTATTCAAAAGAAGGAAGCAATGATAGCACTTACAGCCTGAGTTTCGTGCCCAATAATATTCTTGTTTAGGAAATAATCCTTAAGAACTTTCTGCGAGCCATGGTTCTGTTGGTATTAGATAATTCATTGCAGGATCAAGTGACCTATATTGCAAGTACTCTTGAATAATGTCGAAGGATTTCATGGAAGCTGCCCCTCAAAAGCAATCAGACGTTGACCATGGGTCAATTTCCAAGAGGTTGGAGTTTGCTTCGTTTGAATAATCCAATATCCCAGCAATTTAGACACCAACTGCAAGATGGCGGCATTATTGTTGCCTTGAAGACATTGACGGTTATAGCTGTAATTGTAGCATTCTATTTTCAAGATATGAGGATACTGTTTGGCGACGCACTAAATGATGAATCCACAAGTTACATACTGGTTATCCCGATAATTTTTGCTTACCTGCTTTTCCGAAAGCGAAAGATGCTGAGAGCAACAATTTCGATTGAAAACTCAAATAGGTCTATGATCAACACGGTACAAATCACTGCAGTTGGCGTTCTGGTATGCACTTTGGCAATTCTGCTCTATTGGCAAAGCGCATATACCTTCACTCCGCTCGAGTACCAAATTCTCACAATGCCTATCTTTGTAACTGGTTTGATTCTGATACTTTTTAATCTGCAGACACTGCGCCAGACAGTTTTTCCGATACTGTTTCTTGCTTTTCTAACGCCTCCGCCTTCTGAGCTATTGTACAGTTTTGGGTCGACCTTATCTGTAATCAGCTCCGAGGCATCGGCTGCAATAGCAAACGTTTTTGGAATAAACGCCACAGTCTCGTACGAATCCACCTCACCTATCATACATTTGGTGCGGCAAGGCAACATTTCGATGGATTTCGCCGTGGACATAGCTTGTTCCGGCATCTACAGCCTTATGGGCTTCCTGATTTTTGCAGTTTTTGTGGCTTATATCGTGCGCGACAAACCTTGGAAGAAAATCATGATACTAATTCTAGGTCTTCCACTTATCTATCTCCTAAATATCCTCCGCATAACGACCATCTTGCTTATCGGCTATCAATGGGGAGAACAACTAGCTCTCGATGTCTTCCACATGCTCGGAGGTTGGATGCTTATATTTATCGGAACACTCTTTCTGCTAGTAACCTCAGAGAAACTACTACGGGCTCAGATATTCCCTAAGCAAGGCCGAGAACATATCGAATTCCGCAAGATAGGCGACTCCTCAACTATCCGTTTTCACAAAGCCGATGTTCTGAAAATAGTAGCGATCCTACTATCAGTGATGTTATTGGCATCAGCACAGGCTCCAGTTTTCGCAATCACGAAGGGACCGATGCAACCGATCATACAGACATCAACGGGCGAAGAGGGAAACACAGAGATTCTGCCTAATATGGCGGGCTATTCTTTGAGTTTTCTCTATCGAGACACGGGATTTGAAGAAAAAGCCAAACAGGATGCCTCATTAGTATATTTGTACACGCCGGATGATCAATCGTGGCAGACTGTCTGGGTGGCTGTTGAAGTTGCCCAGAGTACCTCTTCCTTGCACCATTGGGAATATTGTCTGGTCGACTGGGCGACAGAACGTGGATTGGAGCCTGGAGTTACCCAATTAGAACTGAAAGACGTTCAAATTCTTGCCAACCCTCCAATGGTGGCCAGATACTTCGGTTTTCAACATCACAGTGACAACCAAACTCAGTTGGTGCTATATTGGTATGAAACAAGCACTTTTACCATCAACAATGTGACTCAACAAGAGCACGTAAAAATAAGCCTCATTGCCTACCCTCAAAGACCTGAAGACATACAGAAAATCGAGACTCAACTCCAACCAATGGCAGAGGCAATCGCCAATTACTGGCAACCTCTAAAGACCCTATCATTCATAAGTGCGGCAATTGCCCAACTAGGTATCCCGCTAGTCATCATACTCATAGGATTGATAGTCGCGCTTGTGGCTTTTAACCTCTTCGAACTGGCAAAAAGAGCGAACGAAAACAAAAATATCTATCAAAAACTTTCCAAATCAAACCAACAACTCGTGGATGCAATTCACGAGGCGGAGAGAACATCCATCGCGACACTTGAAAACATTCGACAAAATTACGAGAAAATTGCTTGCAATCATCTGTCTAAATCAGAGCTTCAGGAGCAGATCATTGGCCTCCAGCAAATAGGCATAATTGGAGACAGAATAATAAATAACTTAGATAACCCAATACACGCATGGACATTGCAGACTCGCTTTGGACTAGGAAAGCGCTAGGAAACAAAATCATAAATAAAGAAGTGAGGGAATTAAATGTCAGCGCGCGCGCAACCGCCAACCTCAACAGAATACGAGAAGCCTTCCAGCAAACCACACGAGAAGAATTGTCAGACGAAAAGCTCCAGCAAGAACTCCTCAGCCTGGAAAAAACCGGTTTGATAAGACGCCGCCTAGTCAGCAACCAGGACTCACCCGTTCAAGCATGGCAAACAGACATAAGCACGCCACAGTTTAGAAAAGGGTTAACGACAATAACAAGACAAAAAGAGGGCAAAGATGTCCACAGACAAAACTCTTAAGATAAGACTCGACACTTCAGGCATTCTCCTCTTCTTCCTGGGAGTCGCAGCGCTAATAGTTTCAATAGTCTACACGTCCTTGGTGCTGGCTTTCATCGGCTTGGGCCTGACGTTCTGGGGAGCCATCCTCTCGTACATACACTCCGACGAATACGTGAAAGGGAGCCTTCTGAGCGCAACCGCAACTCCGCTCCTCTCAACTCTGAACCAAACCCTAGACGAACTCGACTACAACGGCAAACCCGTGTACCTCCCCCCAAAGTACCTCAACGCCCCCGATGAAAGCAAAGTCTACATTCCTAAATCAACAAACTCAAAACTGCCCACCCCCGAACAAGTCCAAACGCTCGAAAACCAAACCCCCAGCAGGGACCAGCAGGGTCTCCTACTGACGCCTCCAGGCGCTGAATTGGCAAGACTGTTCGAGAAAACGTTGGGAACAACCTTCACAAGAACAGACCTAAACTACCTCGTGAAAAACATGCCCAAACTCGTGGTTGAAGGCCTGGAAATAGCCACGGACCTCGAAATCACTCCCGAAACAGCCAAACCAGCAGCACAGACAGAAAGCGTTCCCGCGCAACATCAGAAAGGACTGGACAAAATCCACGTGAAAATAACCGATTCAATCTACGAGGAAATGGACAAGCAGGTCGACCAAATGGCCAGAATCCACGGCAACATCGGATGCCCACTCACAAGCGCCCTAGCCTGTGCCATCGCAAAATCAACGGGCACCCCCACGATAATAGCGGATGAAAAGACAAGCGACGACGGCAGAACAAAAGAGGTTGACTACTACACGTACGAAGAGGAGTAGCTGACAAATGAACTTCCCCCTCGGCATCTGGGACATAAGCCTCTTACTAGCCATGTGCGCAATGGTACTGCTCGTCACATCGGAACTCCTCTCACCCCACTACGGCAGAGCAGGCATCAAAATCAACAGAAACAAACTGAAAAACACGGCAATCGCCTTCTCACTACTTTTTCTGGCGACCGTGGCAATAAGAATAGTGAACATCCTAATCAACCCCTAGGAGCCACCATCTCAGCCTACATGAAGCCGTACGCAACTTTTGACTCTCCAATTGAAGATTCCTCTATAAAAATAATCCACAGGAATTCTCTAGAAGAATATTCCACGGGAATCTTCTATAGGAATATTCCTCGGGTGTTTATATCAACGCTCAACGACTTTTTTTTCGGTGAAAGGATGAGAAGGCCAAAACTCTCATTAGTACTATTAGCAGGCATAGTGCTACTTCTAATCGCTCTTCCAATAGTAGCAGCAGACAGCAACATCCAATGCGGATGCAGCAGCAACATCCAAGTAATCCCCGTGGGCTCTAAAGAAACCGGCAAACCACTAATCACTGACTCTCCCGCAAACCTCATAATATTCCACACGGGCCAAGGACCAATCACAAACGTCTGGCTCCTCATAGTCATCAACAAACCCACCTACGACAACCTCGTCAGCATAACAGTCAACGGAACAGCATTCATGACTAAAAGCGACTTCCAACTCGTAACCGACAAGAAAATCCCGTCGGAAAATACAAACTGGAAGACGGGCTACCCAGGCTCCGAATGCCAATACGAAGTCGCTGCAATAAGAAGCAACATGGACGAAGCCAAGAACAGCCCCGTATACTACGGGCTCAAGTTCATCCTGCAAAAAATAACGACAAGCCCAACCCACTTCCAACTGGCAGTAAACCTCAGCGGCCCCGCAAAGCTCAAAGCGCTAATCCTCGGCCTCGGCATGTACTACCCAACCGAGAAAACGTTCGGACCCAGCATATCTTGCTTCCCCATCAGCTACCCGTTCAACAGAGACTCAAGCTTCAGCAAGAGCACGTTCGTCGTCCCAGAAGTCGCCACACTAGCGCTCACAGCCTCGCCATTCGGCGCCCTCGGCCTCTACACAGTCAAACGCAAGAAAAAATAAATCTCCCCACCTCTTTTTCTAACCTTTTTATATCCCCAAATAGCATAGTCTATCAATTTCTGAAGGCCACATCAACTTGAACAACGAAACAACAATAGAAAACCTCGCAGAAACAATACTGCAAATCACAGCCCAACAGAAACCCGAAACAGTCAGCCAACTCGTCGAACTCGTAAGACAAGCATACTACGCCCAAAACAGGGAAATGCTCGACGTAAGACAAGCCTACGACGCCCAAAGCAAGGCAATCCTCAGCATCATCCTGCAACTGCAAGAACAGGGAAAACTGCAACTAACATCACGCCCTCAGCAAACACTCGCAACCTCAGCCTACCTGAAAACGTCCGCGGCCCTCTGGTTCTGGGCAACCTTGGCCTTAACGTTCGCAACCCTCGTAGCCGTGTTCACCATACCCGAAACAGCCTACCCACTGGTCTACATAAGATATGTTCTGGGCACACTCTTCGTCCTCTGGCTGCCAGGCTACGCGTTCATAAAAGCCCTGTTCCCCCAACAACATCCAATCAAAACGAGCGAAAAAGACCTGGACATCATCGAACGCACAGCCTTGAGCGTCGGCATGAGCCTGGCCCTCGTTCCCATGGTGGGCCTACTCCTAAACTATACACCGTGGGGCATCCGCCTAACACCGATAGTCCTAAGCCTGGTCGCACTGACCGCAATCTTCGCCCTCGCCGCAGTCTTGAGAGAACACCAAATCAGCATTTCTAAAAAAGCATGAACGTAGCAAGCGTGCACGTCTGCAAGAAACATGGGAAAACGTCGATAAGAAACTTGGGGAAGGGCGGTTCTCAGCCTTTGATTCTGAGTGCCGTCTTCGAGTTCCAATCGCACTGTTATTGCGGGTGTCTGTTGTGAAGCTACTGAGCGGCCGTGATGGTTATGTCGAAGCTGAAGCTTGTGATGCCGCTGATGCTCGATGAGACGTTGAGACTCAGCAGGGCTTGGACCACTTGGTTGGGCTGCAGCACGTAACCGTTACGATTCCATCCGAGCGCAAAGTAGCTTGCAGCCGAAGCCGGATTCCAGTTAGCCGCTTGTATGCTCAACGTGACCGCCACGTTGCCCTCGTTCCTCACGTACATCGTTGCCGTTGCCGTTCCGCCAGGACTAAGGGTTCCCCACTGAATGCTGCTTAGCACAGTCGTGCAGCCATTGTCTGAATATATGCCTAGCTGCACGGTTGGTGAAGGTGAAGGCGACGGACTCGGTGAAGGTGAAGGACTGGGTGAAGGCGACGGAGAAGGTGTGACGACTACGATGTTGCCCGTGTTACTAACTGTGCGAGTTGCAACGAGTGCGCCCAGAGCGCTCATGACTAGACCCATAACCGCTAATGCTAAGACCGTTCCCGTGGTTGCTCTTCGCATGGCCATAACTTTTCACTTGAACAAACAGGGTAATCTGAAGTCTTAATAAATCTTATTGTCTACACTGCCAACACAAATACACATCACAAAACATACACACCAATAAAAACAGGCAAACAACACCCAAAACCCATCTAAAATGTACAACAGAACACAAAACTCACCCCCAATACTTATCCTGATTTCATAAAAGCTTTAACCCCGCCAAAACACCACACAACCGTCCACATAGAAAATTGACACGTGAAAAACCAAATGCGCAACCGACTAATCAAACTATTATTACTACCAGTCGCAGTGTTCCTCTGGATAATAGGCTGGACAATGATGTGGGCAGGCACCCGCAAAGAACAAGAAACCCGACCCGAGACCGCTGCAGAAGAAGAGTCAATCACGATAATGCCCATGATACCCGAAGAACAGGAACAATGCGAAGCCAGAACACGCGCATAACCCATCGAATTCTAGTGCACACAAAGAACCGCATAAAAAAAACGCAAACTAGTTTATTTCTATCGGCAGCCTTTCAGCCCGCACGCTCAAAAGAGGCGGTTACCGACAGCCAGAGGACAATGTGAAAACTGAGACAAATTCTAAATACTATTACATGCTCACAAACCTTCTAGAGCGGCCGCTAACTACCGGTTACAACACAGGATGTAAAAACAATGGTTGAACGAATGATGCTTGTCACGGGTGGAGCCGGCTTCATAGGCAGCCACTTGACAGAGGAGCTGCTGAAAGAAGGGCACAGGGTAGCCGTTCTCGACAACTTTTCAAACGGAAAAACAGAAAACATCCAGCACCTGCGGGACAATGCTTCGTTAACGCTGGTCAAAGAGGACTTGAAGAAACCGAAGAAGCTGTGGCAACTCGTAAGAGCGTCGGACACGATTTTCCATCTGGCCGCAAACCCCGAAGTAAAACTAGGCGAAACCGATCCAAAAACGCATTTTGAAGAAAACATCCTGGCAACGTTCAACCTGCTCGAAGCCATGAGAAAAAGTGGAAAACCAAAAACCCTCGTCTTCGCCTCAACGTCCACCGTATACGGAGAAGCCAAACAGGTTCCAACACCCGAAGACTATGGGCCGCTCATACCCATCTCAACCTACGGCGCCTCAAAACTCGCCTGCGAAGCCCTCATCACAAGCTACGCACACACGTTCAACCACCACGCGCTAATCCTCCGCCTAGCCAACATCATAGGCCCAAGATCCAACCACGGAGTCATAGTCGACTTCATCAAAAAAATCAAGGCCAACCCAAACGAGCTCACGATACTCGGAGACGGAAAACAGGAAAAATCCTACCTCTACATAACAGACTGCATCGAAGCAATCATACACCTGACCGAAACCTTCTCCAAAAGCAAAGAAAAAATCGACGTGTACAACGTCGGCTCCAACGACAAGGTAACCGTCACACAAATCGCAAAAACCGTCGCAAAAGAAATGAACACACCCCGCGTGAAATTCAAGTTCACAGGCGGAGTCGACGGCGGAAGAGGATGGAAGGGCGACGTGAAAACAATGCAACTCTCCATAGACAAACTCGTCCAAACCGGATGGAAACCAACCTACACGAGCAGACAAGCCGTGAAACTCGCCGCAAAAGCCCTCGCCGAAGCCAACTGAGGCCATAGGCTTATATCGTCTGGTCTGCTGTTCAAGCCGAAAACGGAGGCCTGCAACTCGTTCGCCGTCGGCCACATGGCCTTTGGCTACCTTTCAAGCAAGACTTCATCCAAGCTGCTGAAGACAAAGCTCAACATCCCATTAGCGCTCATGTTGTCGGTTCTTCCAGACGCTGATCTACTGCTTCGCCAAATCCCGTTCATCCAGCACCGCGGGGCGACGCACTCAATCATCAGCGCACTCATCGTCTTCGCGCCCCTCTTCGTAATCTACCGCAAACAAGCAGTACCCTACTTCGTAGCCCTGATCCAGCACGGTCTGGTCGGCGACTACATCGCAGGCGGTCGCGTCCAACTCCTCTGGCCCATCACGAACACGGGCTTCGGCACAAGCCTCGACATCAGAAGCCTCACAAACCAAACCCTAGAATGGACCATGTTCCTGGCAGCAATACTGCTCATGCTAAAGTTGAAAGACTATGTATCGTTCTTCAGACCCCACGCCTCAAACCTGATCCTCATCATACCAGCTTTCACCGTGCTGCTGCCCACGCTCCTGAGCACGCCGATGGAAGTACCCGCCCTGCTGATACCGCCACACATATTCTACCTGATAATGTTCGCCGTAGCCATCCTCATCGAGGCCCGTGCCCTATTCGTTAACCATTCAAAACCGCGCAAACCCACGAATCCCGCCGAAAACAAAAAGGGAATAGGCTAGGACGTCGGAGGAGGCCTCGTGCCCAGCTTCACCAACAGGGGCAGCGTCTGATTTCCCCTAGCCACGGTTAGCATTACCATGTCACTTGGCACCGTGTTCTCTTCAATCCAGCTCGTCAGTGCGTCCCCGTTCACGACGCGCGTTCCGTTGAGGGCGATGATTATGTCGTTTGCTTTCACGCCCGCCGTGGCGGCTGGGCCGCCGGAAAACACGGAGTTGATTAACCAGCCGTACGTCACACTCACGTGCATGCTCTGAGCCGTGTCATAATCCATATCCGACCCCGTGACACCCAAGTACGAGTGCAAGTTATAGCCTCCAACCGTGGCCAGACTGAATACCTCCTTGAGTATGGTGTCCGAGGGCACCGCGAAACCCAAGCCCTGCGAGTTCGTAACTATCGCCGTCGTTATTCCCACGACCGTGCCATTCAGGCTCAGCAGAGGCCCGCCAGAGTTCCCTGGGTTTATCGGCGTGCTCGTCTGAATAATGTTCGCTATCGCATACCCTCCAGCAAGATCCGATTCACTGATAGTCCTTCCTAGTGCACTCACTATCCCCGTCGTCATCGAACCAGTCAATCCGTACGGGTTGCCTATGGCTATCACAGGATCACCCACCTTCAACGATGACGAATTCACGACTGCAAGCGGCCTAAACTCCGTCTGAGGAGCACCTGACACTGAGAGAACGGCCAGGTCCGAGTACGGATCCGTCCCGTCAACCTTTGCACCGTACCCGTTTCCATCCGAAAAGGTCACGCTTATGCCAGTCGCTCCAGCCACAACGTGGTTGTTCGTCACCACAACCATAGACCCCGTAAAGTTGGAAACAAAACCTGAACCCTGAACCGTCCCTGTGCTCGTCGTCCCAGTAATCAGAACAACCGAATCCTTAACCTCCGCGTAAATCACCGAGAAAACCGTCGCATTCTGATACACCGTGAAATTCTGGTTAACGATAGTCTGGTTCCCAACAAGGCCCGAAACCTGACTTTCAACGTTAGAAAGCTTGTCGTTCAGCGTGTTAATCTGCCCGTAAAGCACGTATGCAGTCACGATTCCTCCGAGAATCAACCCGGCCACGAACATCAACACCACGATTGATGAGGAATGTCCTCTTTGTTGCGAAACCATCCTAATCACCTTGTTTCTAAACAAATTAAGTGTCTCTCTTAAGAGTTTCCGCGTCCCGCCACGCGTAAATGCCAAAGCCCCTGAGCTGGAAAAGCGGAACATCGCATCGATGTGTGCGGCAACAACTGCATCTCAGACTTAAATAATGCAAGGCCGAATGTTCTGTACGATGTCGACGGCTGAGCAGGGCAGAGTGACGATTCCCCTTCACAAACCCGGTTTGAAAGAGAAACTCTTCTTCTTCAGCTCTGGAATAATAGTCAGCATCCCGCTGGCCAGCTTCTTTGAAAACCTGTTCGCCTCGCCATTCGCTCCAGGTTACGTTCCCGTGCTGACAATCGCCGTCCTTGCTCCAATCATCGAGGAATTCGGAAAAGCCTACCCGCTCTTTTATCGTCACGGTGAAACCAAGAAGTCCATAATGACTCTGGGCTTTCTGGTCGGACTCGGCTTCGGAATCATCGAGTTCCTGGAATACGTCCTAATATTGAAAGTTCCCTTCATCTTCAGACTGCCCGGCATTTTCTTTCACGCGGCCAGCACGTCAATAGTTGGGTACGGAATAGCAAACAAGAAGCCTGCAGTGTTCTACCTGATTGCAGTCGCCCTTCACTTCTCGAACAACGTCGCCGCCCTGTTCGCCCCGTATGAGTTCCTGATACTCATAATCTTCACTCTGGCACTCTACTTCTGGTGGTACCTATACCAGAAGACGCCGGAAACAATCATCCCCTACTAACTCATACGCAAGCCTGCCGTCTGAACCTATTCTCTTCTGTCAATCAAATCCTGCGCGTCAGGTCCCGTCCCAATGAGACTCACAGGAACTCTTGTCTCGTCCTCGATTCTCTTTATGAACTGTTTCGCTTCCAATGGCAAGCGTTCGTACGCTCTCAAACCTTGGCATTCGGGGAATACACAGTCAAGCTTTGTAACTGCCAAATGTGTCGCGCCGTTGATCATCGCAGCCCTCTTGGCAAGCTCGAAACTAAAAGGAGCAGAACGTCTGTCCCGACCCGTTCCCGCAGCCGTTTCGAACCATCCTCGTTTAATCGCTTCTTCCTTTGAAATTTCATCAGGCAACGGGCCAGTGCCCACACGTGTGACGAAGGACTTGAAAACAAGCACGACTTGATCCACCTTCGTGGGCCCCACACCCACCTCAGAACATATCGCCGACGCGCTCGTGTCCCTGCCGGTCACGTAAGGGTAGCTTCCATGGAACAGCGAAAGCAGCAGGCCCTGCGTTCCTTCCAACAACACCTTTTTGCCTCCGTCTATAGCTCGGTTCGTTTCCAGAGCAACATCAGTAAGATAAGGCGCGAGTTCAGGAACGTCCTTTGCGAGTTTCGCGGTTCTTCGCACGCGTTCCTCGATCGCCGGTCCCACTCCCCAACCAGTCGTGCCCAACGCCTTCAGATGTTCACTGGCCTTGTCCTGAGCTGAATGCTTCTCCTCTATTATTGAGGCTTGCCTGTCCACGCCTATGCGATTCTTAACACCGGTCTGCTCGGCTTCCTTGAGGAACTGCGCAACGTGAACGTTTGCGCCCGCGGCGATTAGCAAACGACACTTCTCGGTTACAAAGCCTCCGGGAACCATGTGCAACGCGTAGCGCTTGCCCTCAAACCAAATCGTGTGAGCAGCGTTCACCGAACCAGTTCTCACACAGAAATCCAGTCTATCCTTGAGGGCGAGATACGAAATTATCTTCCCCTTACCCTCGTCCCCCCAGAATCCTCCAACTATGACCGTGCATGGCACTTTTTTCACCGTTCAGAGAATCCGCCAAGCTTTATTTAAGATTGTTTGCTAGTTTCATGTCAAAGGCAAGCAGCCATCTCAGACACGTGCTTTCAGCTTTCCAGCCTCGCCGTCAATTCTCTTCAAGAGTTTCCTGAGCTTCTCCGTTTTAGAGTCGATTTCCTTCTTGGAAACGGTTCCCGCCTGCGGACACAGGTCATCCACAATCACTCCATCCTCTTCACTGTAGATGACGGGGTAAATCCGACATCCCAACGGCCTGCACCTGTAAACCCTGCACCGACGTTTCTCGATTTGACAGAAAACGCAGTGTCCTCGACTGTTCCGCAGCTGAGCAAAACCCTGCCCGTTGAAACGCACAAACTCCTCTCTTTCATGTCCTGCCCTTTCCAAGAGCCTGATATCCGCTCTCGACAACAACATCTCGGTTTTCTCGCAGCAAACGCCACAGTGTGAGCAACGCATGAACACACTTAGATGAAGCCTTTCTAATTTGGCTTTTCCGTAACAATCCCCATTTTTGCACAATAACCATTACTGTAGCGGCTACACTGCGCAACTTGGGCTCGGCGACATCTCGGCCTGCCCTATCCTATAAGCTCTTGGGACCCGGTCATCCGCCTATTATCAGGTTTAAGTTCAGCAGCTCTGCCCACGCGATGCTCTTCAAAGGTATCTTAAACGTGCTTCCTTCCCCGTATGGAACACACGTAACGAACCTTTGCTTCTTGAACTCGCCTTTCTGAATCTCACCCAACTGGACGTTTACGATCACGGAACCATCCTTCATGTGAAGGTTAACGTTCTTTCCTAGGAACGACCGCGCGCAATTCGTGCTAAAACTCTCCACCTTCCTCACCACTCCACATCCTTGTCAGCAAGCCTGGTCCAACATCGCCTGCAGATTGGAAGCCTCTCTCCCCTGAAAACAATGTACACTTCAATATCGTTTCCTTTACACTCCCTATGCCAAGGGTTTCTGCAACGTTCCATACACACGAACCTCCAGCTACACATCACACCGGTTGGAGTGTCTTCACTTTTAAAACCCTCCAAGAAACGACACCGCATCGAGGGGGAGAGAGACTAGTTAAAGTGAACGCTTGCGTTCATCACATTTCTAGTAGTCTTTCCAAACCCACGCAAGATTAAGGGTCAAGCATTCTTTTCTTAGATGTGCACTATTTCGGGGATTATCCTTTCTCTAGTCACTCTCAGCAAGGCCACGGAGGGTTTAGCCAAGAACGGTGGCGAGGGATTTGTCGGGCTTCCCGGATTTATGAATAAAATGTCTCTTTCCCATTTTATGTTCGAACTGTGCGTATGCCCGTATATCAGCACGTTAAAACCATTCGCGCCTGCGATTTCACGCATTCTTCCCGTGCCGAGATGTGCCCCAGGGTTATGCGTCACCCCTATTCTCCAATCAAAAACTTTGAACGAATCGAGCTTCGGCAGTTTGCCTCTTACTTCAGGTCCGTCCATGTTTCCCCAGACAACTAAGACCGGAGCAAGTCGCTCCAGCTCGTCTATGACGGAGAACTGCACCAGGTCGCCCGCGTGAACGATGAAATCCACGTTCCCAAAAACCTTCAAAACTCTTTCAGGAATTCTTCTCGCGCGATCAGGAACATGCGTGTCGGAGATTACCCCAACGGTTTTTGCCAAGCTCTCCTGCAACTTGGGGAACACCTGCCTTTCCTGGGTGACCAATTGAAGCATCCTCTACAGCACTCTTTGGCGTCACCCCAGAATAAGAGTTTTGACCAAACCGTCACCACAAACACCGATGCGCAGGAATGAGTCTTCTCTCACGGCCTCTGACCGCCTCGCTGCAATGTCACGTTTGAAACTGCCATGCTGACTGCACTCACAAGTGAAGTTATAAATAATATCGGGAAAAACCCCCGAAAATATGAATCGCCAATTCAAAAAGGAGAAATGGAGAGAAGTCAACAGCAACTTAGTGAAGCCATGATTAAAGCTATGCCTTATTACAAGTGGTTCACTACGGGAAAAAGCCACACTAGAAAACGCAACGCTCAATTGTTTAGGCAATTCTGTGAATGGCTGGGCAAAAAACCAGAAGAACTTCGTGCGGAATATGTTGAAGCTAGAAAATCAGTTGACACGCTTGACGATTGGAGAAGAGAAACCAAAAACACCCTGATGCAATTCTACACATGGCTGAAAGAAGAAAAACACTTCAAAACAAATTACTGTCGAACTGTCACTACCTCAACTTTGGCTTTCTACTCTCAAAACTGCGAAAGAATCTTAGGCGTAACCAGAGAATTCGACCCTATCCAAATCCCAGAAAACGAATTTGTCTTCAATCAGGAAATTCTAAGGAAGTGCTACTACTACGGTTCACCTTTTGAAAAGGCATGGCTTTCTGTGGCTGTATCTCTAGGCTATTCAAGTCAAGATTTCCTAGACCTAGAGACAGAAAGAATCAGCAACCTAGTAAGACAAGCGAAGGACGAACACTTAGACTTTATTGGATTCATAGGCAAGACTCGGCAGAAAACAAGCGTTCAACCACGTTCATTCTTGACCCCAGAAGCCATTAGCAACCTAGCGGATTATCTCGAAACCCTTAGAAAGAAAGGAGACTTGCCTAAGACTCTCTGGAACAAAGCAGACAACGACAACTTGAACGATTGGCTGAAAGCACTACTCAGAAGAGCCAATATTGAAACCTATGGCAAGCAAGTACACTTTCACACACTCAGAAAATTCCTTTACGATACTCTGAGCAAGAAAGACGAAACCATTGCGAAAGTCGTTACAGCCAAGAAAACAAGTGCCTCAGACTTAACCTACAAAACAAGCCTAGATAGTGAATGCACACGAATCTTCCGAGAATGCTACAAAGAATTTGCTCTTAACGGTGACGTTTCTGGAAAAGCCAAACGTGAACAATCAGAAAAGATAGAATCTTTGGAACTTGCCTTGCTTGAATCTCAGAAGAGAGTTACAGCATTAGAAACCACAAACGAAACGTTGAGGACACGAATAACACAGTTGGAAAGCGGTCAAAACTCAATGGGTAGAATGATGGTTGACTTCAAAGAACGAATCGAATGGCTGGAAAACAAGGCTAAGAAAAAGGCTAAGGTTCAATGGGATAGTGAGATGAAACCATGACGGACGAACAGTTCAAAGAGGAAGTTCTACGGCTCTTGAAAGAGATAAGTGCCAAACTCGACCAACTTCAAACCGCAATCTACAGCACATCCTAACCATCCTTTTTTCCATTTTTGGCTATCTTATCAATCTTATCACGATGTTGGTAATGACACCAGCCAATACCGCTATCAAAGCCATTATTCCAACAGCCACTAACCCACGGACTAAGGAAGAATATCTCTCACCTTCTGGGGCTATCCGTCTTACATAATCATAGATTTTGAGTCTGCGGTTCAGAAGTACGAAAATCCCAGCGAATATCCCGAACAGGATTAGCGGAAGAAGCAACAAGACAAATGTCTCGTAGGCGATGAAGAGATACGCACCAATGCCAAAAAGAAAAAACTGTGAGAACATTTCAAAGATTGTCAAGGTTAGAGATGCTTCTTCACTTTTTGGAAATGATGTCCAGAGTTCCCAATCAATCAAGAGCAACAAGATGAAAGCAAAGAAGGAAAGAAATTCCGCATCCTTGAGTTGCGTGAAAAGAGCCGCTAATGCACCCATAACACCTACGGCAGTAAGCAATTTGTCGTTCTCATTGATGAAGGCTTTCAATGAAACTCTCTTTTTGGCTGGGGGGATTTGTGTCTGGGTTTTGTCGGACAATCCAATTCTCCTATAACTTCTATCACCTTTCGCCAAATAAAAGGGTAACATCCACACCCTAGCACTAACTCATCTACATGGGGACGGTCTATTGTTCAATTGACCCTTGGTACAAACAGGTAGGGGACTTGTTTTATGGGTTTGTTTCTGAATCGGCTCCGTTGTTCTAGGTATCTTCGGAACACAGTTCCGATTCTCTGGTAGTTTGTCAATTTCGACAAACTAGACGAGTTGACCCTGAGTCAAGGTGGGGCACATACGCCGAAATTTGGTTCAGATTTGATTTTAGGGGATGGAATTTTCCGCCGAGATTTCCGCACGGTTCCAGCGAGTTAATCATAATGATGAAAATTTCGGTTCTGGCAGGGTCGGCTGGGCAAGACCTAAGCCTCTTTCGGTGAAAACGTGTTTTTCCTAAGCGTTTTTTGTTAGCTAAAAGAAAAACGGGTTGTTTAGTCTGGAGAGTAGGTTATTAGAATGCACAGCAAGTTTCTTTCAATGAATAGACCTCAAATTGCTAAGGTAGTATCTTTTATATGAGACTTTAAACAAGCATAGAGGTGGGTTTTTCAGTAGTTTAAGACGTGGATTAAGACGCTTTGGGTGTTTACTCTTTTTGTTAGTGGTTCGTTCTGGGTCTATAACGGTTTTTGTTTAGCTGAATCGTGGCTTATCTATGAACCGTCTTCTATCTGGAAAGCGGTTATAATGCCCTCTAGTGTCCTCTTTAGGCTCTTCTGTGTGTGTCGTGTCACTACCTAGTATCGTTTGTTTGTTCTCTATGTTAGGTAACGATGACACATAACAGTAACTAGGTATTGTTGATTGATTGTCTATTATTGAACTACTGAAACCTTTTGCCGACTTGACTACTGAGGCTATTTTATGGAGTATTTCGCCGAACAACTCTGTTTTGAAGTCTTTATAGCCAATTAGCTTTCCTATGTCGATTATTTTTATGTTGTCGTTGCTTATTGAGTTAAGGCTCGGTTCTGTGAGTGTGTCGGCATAGCTGATAACGGTTATTTTGGTGTTTGTGCCGACATGGTGAAAGCGGTTTCTTATTTCGCTCTGTGCAATATCTAAACCGTATTTGTTTCTGAGTTTTCGCCAATTTTTAACTTCCAGAGCCAAAACTTCTTTTTTGCCGTGAAACACCCTAAAATCTACTCCGTGCGTTTTTCTCCATTCTCGAATGTTTGACCAATTAGGGTGTCGTATAACGTAGCCTTTTGATTCTGGGAAAAGAGCCTTTAATATGTAGAAAATGAATTTTTCGAGTGCTATTCCTAGTTTTTCTTTTGTTGTGAGTGGCTTAGGTTCTTCTAGGTTCGCTGTTCGCATAGTTTTTCTTTCCTTATGTTATCTCTGATAGTTCAACACAACATTTATATATAAGTCTTATGCCTCACCTAGTGTTTATTATGTAAATATTTACATATAAGGCACTACTGGTAGCGTTTATTTAAAAGTTTAAGGATTTAGTGTTTCTTGCTCGCCTTCAAACACTAGACTTAGGGCTTCAACACTCAACGACTTTTTTAATCAGGTGATTAATTAAACTCGGCATAGTGTGTGCTGAACCGACCCAAATCAGATATATCATAATCTTTTCTCTCTTAATTCCGCTCTAAAAGTTGATTTGTCTATTCTTCGTCCTTCAAGTTCAAGACTCAACCAGTTTATAATCATCTGATAGTCTCTCGAAAATCTGAAAGGAGTATATTTCTTGTTTTTCTTTTTCAGTTCATTTAGAGTATTTTGACTCAGATTCTTACCATCCAAATCTTTTATAGTTTGAATTACAAGCCTATTGACAGGAGCACACGCTCCGAAAACTTCAACACCTGATTTCAAAAGAGATTTAACTACTCCAGAACGAGTCTTCGCATTTAGATTTATTTTCTCCTCAGAAAGATATAGAACGATGGTATGTTTACCATCTATTCTTTGCACTCCTGATTCTAAACAGATTTGTTTCCAAATCTTCATGATAAATACTCTCTGAGGTCACGTTAATTTAAGATTTTTCTGATATTCCTCTTTCAGCTTGACTAGAGCCTTTGTACGGCGTGGCTTAAACTAGAAAAAGAGAGTGGGTTTAGTAGTAGTATGTTATTGTTACGTTTGCTGTTGCTAGCAGAACTATAGCATTTTTACTTATGCTCAATGATACAAGTGAAGAAGGTAACACAGGAAAAATAGCTGTTCCGTTCATGCCGTAATCCACTTGATTACTGTAATGGAGACTTTGAAAGGTATAATCTACTTCAACAATCGTATCAACAGTTGGGGATACTGTAACTATGAGATACCCAGCATATCTAAGAGAATTTTCCCATTTTTCTGATATTGGCTCATAGGCAGTATAATTACTCAACAGTACCCTAGACTCATTAAGATTAATAATGTTCTGTAGATTTATTATCGTATTGTCCTTATCGCTTACTATTGGAGTGTAGTGGTAATATTCAAATGCTCCAACCAGACCAGCAACCACAACAACGCAGATTATAACTAGTCCAACAGCAACACTTCTTCTAACAACCTTTTTTTCACTCATTTTGAACATCCACTTATGTCAATATATCCATGTTGAATTTTATCCTAAGCTTTGGTACATCATGTTCCAGAAACTGGTACGGTCTTAACTAGTTTGTCTTCTGTTGCTGTGCAGATTTAAGATTTCTGAAACCAACAAGCTAGCTGACGAAAAAAGAAAAGTTATTGTGTTGATGAATCAATAGAATGTATTACATAAGTGATTGGAATATGCGAAGAAACCGCTCTCTAAGATTAGAGAGAATAACTGGTTTAGTGCTTATGATTGTGGGATTTTCGGTTATTTTGTTTGGTCTTCCGTTCGTCATTCAGTTGGGTTTACTCGGAGCCTTGATGTTCGGTTGGTTTCTTGCTCTCCTTTTTGGAGTGGCTGGCTTCCTGTTAGTGGATTTAGGATTTAGACGTTCTGTGAGAGCAATATTGCTTGGCTTTGGAATAATGATTCCTTGGAGTCTAATCTTGCTCATCCAGCTTCCAGACGAATTGCAACTTTGGCTTGCTTTATTTATAGCACTAGTTGGCGTTCTTTTCTACAAGCGTTACCAAGCACGAAAATCTCAGAAAATAGCACACGTTGAAGGCATTGATGAAAAACAGAAGAAAACTGAACCACAGCAAGTTAAAATTACAATATTCCCACAGCAGAGTATGGGCAAGCCATCTGCTCTCCGAAAAACTGTAGGCGTTCTTCTAATAGCAGGGAGCACGTTCTCATTTCTTGTCATTTTACCCAGTCTGGCGGTGACTGATAATATGCATGTACATATTGGGAGACTTATGCTTGCCGCTTGGTTTCTTGCTTTAGTGTTGTTCGTTGGGGCAAGTCTGTTTTCTAATCGTAAGCTGAAATTAGCTGTGCAAGGTTGGATTGAGTTTGTGTTCGTGACCTTTTTGCCATTAGTTGTCTTATTTCCTCTTGATTACGAAATCCTTTCGATATGCATTTGGATAACCATACTTGCGTCCTTCATCTACTGGTATTGTAAGAAGCATCCCGCCGAGATGAGAAATCAAGCTATCAACCCAACATGATGACGCTTCGAGTTGATTCTACTGCGATGTTTTTCTGTTCTCCACTTTCGACATATTCTTTTTAAGCTAATTTACCCTATAGGATTGTTGTGGTTTACATGAGCCACTATGAAATATCGGAAAAACAACCCGATATTATAAATATCTCCTGAATGATTGTTCTATCAATCATTCTCATGGAGGTTTTGGGGTGCCCGCAGTAGAGGTTGGAAGAATCTGTGTGAAACTGTTAGGCCGTGAAGCTGGAAAAAAATGTGTCGTAGTCGACTTGGCGGACAAGAGTTTTGTATTAATAACCGGTCCGAAGGAAGTGACAGGTGTAAGGAGGCGCAGGGCCAACATCAACCACATTGAACCTCTGCAAGATAGCATAGAAATCAAACGTGGAGCATCCGACGAAGAAATAACGGAAGCGCTTAAGTCTGCTGGCAAACTGGAAGCGATGGCTCAACCGGTAAAACCAGCCTTGGGCTAAGACTGCAACGCAAATAGCGTAACCGCTGCTAAAATGGTTTTTCCAACTTCATGTCACCCTCCCAAAAATCAAAAGCCTCTTTCGGGGCCGGGTTTTTGCAAAGTCTTATATCGCGGCGGCCATTACTCTCGAAATCAACATCTTTGAGGTTTGACTGAGATTATGTTGAAAAGTCTTGCGCTAATTCTCATAATCATGTTCATTCTTGCTAGCATCTGCAACTTTTCTGGTTCCGTAGCTCTTTCAGCGCAGAATGGCGAGCATCGAGCCGATGCTGCAGGAGCTAACACATCAGCGCCAGGGGAGAACAAACTTCTAGAGCAGTCCAGTTTTGCCTCGTCTGACGGGTCTGATCGTCAATTGGTTATAGGCTTGAATAAAACCTGTTCAGGAGCCAGCACCGGTCTGGCTGGCCTCGTGGGGCAAATTGGCGGGAAGGTGGTTGCAGACGTTTTGATGGGAGGACAGACCGATGCAGTGGTTGTTGACGTGCCCGCGAGCAACTATTCACTAGTCGGCAAGGAGGCGGAGCTGAGTGGTTTGGCCAGGTATGTGGAGCCTAATATGCAGTTCAGGGCTCAGTTTGAACCGAACGATCCATACTACAGTCTTCAATGGGCTCCTCCTAAGATAAAGGCCAATTGGGCTTGGAACCTGACGAAGGGCAACTCTTCCGTTCTCGTCTGCGTCGTGGACACGGGCATAGACTATACCCATCCAGATCTTGTCAATAACTACGTCGCGCTCGGGTATGATTGGGTACACAACGAGGCCAATCCGCTGGATGACAATGGGCATGGAACCCATGTTGCAGGAATAATAGCTGCTCAAATGAACAACGGTCTTGGCGTTGCGGGGCTCGCTCAAGTGAAGATTATGGCTGAAAAAGCCTTGAACTCCACGGGCTGGGGGGATGAAGTCGACTTGGCATATGCCATCACAGACGCCGTAGGTAAGGGCGCAAAGATACTGAGCAACAGTTGGGGCAGTGACTCTGACAGTGGGCTCATCCACGACGCGATTCAATACGCATATTCGAAGGGCGTCCTGATAATCGCAGCTGCTGGAAACAACGACACGAACACGCCCTTCTATCCTGCAGCTTACCCCGAGGTAATTTCGGTAGCTGCAACTGATCAGTTTGACTCGAAAGTTGGCTTCTCGAACTGGGGAAACTGGATTGAGCTGGCAGCGCCCGGCGTCGACGTTTACTCCACGATGCCGACCTATCATGTGACGTTGAACGATCAAGGCCTTGCTTCAAAATATGATTACTTGAGCGGCACTTCAATGGCGTGCCCTCAAGTTGCAGGAGTGGCAGCGCTGGTCTGGAGTATGTTCCCGAATGCGTCACGCGACTGGGTTAGAGAACAGTTAAGGTCATCAGCTGACAATCTGGGCTCTTCGCTCTACTTCGGTTTTGGCAGGGTCAACGCCCGAAAAGCTGTTGAACAAGCGCCTTCAGCGCATGATGTTGCGCTTTACAATTATGAAGCTCCAAGCCACGTTCAGCCCGGGAATGACGTATTGTTCAATGTTTCAGTTCTCAACTTCGGTTTGAGTGATGAGTTCAACGTTGGCGTGGAACTACTTGTGAACGGTTTGCAAACTGATTTTGCCACAGTCCCTTCCCTTCCGAGTGGTTCATCCTCAAACGTCACGCTTGCGTGGATGCCCCCGACTGCACAGACGTACAACGTCACGTTCTACGTTTCGCCAGTGTCCGGAGAAACGAACACTGCAAACAACGTGGTCTCTCTGACGATCGACGTGTATTTCCTAGTTGCCGTCAACCCGAACGGCGGGCCAGTTGGAACCACTGTGACCGTCAATGGTCGCGATTTCACTCCAGACGCTCAGGTTGCAGTGTCTTTCAACGATATGTTCATCGGCACAGCGCCCACAGACTCGGCAGGAAGCTTTACCTTCACTTTCAACGTTCCCGTTTCTTCGGCGGACGTGCAACTTGTCAAGGCAACTGATCTGACCGTTACAGCCCAGGCCAACTTCACTGTTTTGGACGTCACTCCTCTGAACGTTCAAGTCGATACTGGCGTCATCCATTTCAGGGGCGAAACAGTCACTTTCTACGTTCAAACAGTCTTCAAAGGACAAGCTGTAAGCGCGGCAATAACCGGCGCGGTATTGTACGAGCCTGATGGAACAAACGAGACACTGACAGCGCAGGCTCTTGCACCTGGATTATACAGAGTCACATACGAACTACCCAACGATGCCCCATCGGGCCTGTACGCTCTCTCGGTCACGGCAAACTACACGGATGAGACGGTGGAGTCGCTGGGGACTTTCTTCAAGTCGTTCCTGGTCAGCGAAACCTTATCTGGCTGGAACGCGGTTCTCGTCGGAGCCAACGGTACTATGGGCACGATAAAAACCGACTTAGGCATATTGCAAGTGAACCTGAGCCAGATAAATGCCACACTGCAAAACATAAATGGAGACACGGCGACACTCATTACAAACATAGGAACAATAGAGGCCGGACTTTTCACACTACAGCCTAACGTGACCTCCATCAACGGGACGACGGCCACAATTCAAACGATCATAGGGTCAATCAACGGCACAGTCACGGGAATCAACGATGACATAGCCACCATCTTGATCCCTAGAGTTGGACAACTCGAAGCAAACGTAACAGGTCTCCAAGAAACCCGTGGCTCATGGACAACACCTCAATACGTAATCTTGGCCGTCGCACTCGCGGCAACCGCGGCTGCCCTGATATCAATCGTGGTGGCTTCGCGAAAGAAAAAAGTGAGCACCGTCGAACCGCAAGCAAGCACCTCTGAACCGAAAGAGAGCACGTCCGAACCGAAAGAAGACACTCCCCCGACGGATACGAGCGTCCAGAACCCAATAGTCTAGATACTCTCCTGCTATCTGTCATTTGTTCCTGTTGACCTCGGTGTGAACAGCTGCGCCTACGAGGTTCGGTCGGCTTTCTTGCAAGCGAGAACACGCGTCAACGCCTCTCTCTGGCCTTTAAAGGCAAATAGCATTTCGTCTCCGTGTTTTCATACCCAATCCGTGAGTAGTTATTTTGTGGATGAAATGTTGGAAGGGTGTATGGAATGTTGTTTCAAAAGTTATAAATGCCGTTTTGGCAATACTCTTTATTTGCCCATGTTACGTCCGGTTTGACGGGATGATGAGACGGGCGAAGGATGAGAGGAGAGACGGGAATTGAGAAGCAAGATAGTTACCGGGATGTTGTTGGCTGTTCTCTTTACAACCGTGCTGTCGTCAGTGTTCGCTGAAACATCGGGGACAGCTTGGAGAAGCAACGACGTACAGTACGCTGGAAGCCGTGGCGTTGTTCAAATGGAAACGTCGGGTTTGTATGGCTTCCCTGACTTGGCTCCAAATGGACGTTCTTTCGGAGTCAGCACCAAGATAGGCGGTATGTATGAAGGAGGCTATCCCATGGTGACCACTGACGCCGCTGGCGGAGTCTACGTAACCTGGTACAACCTCGACGCTCTAGAGCTGTTCTTCACCTACTCTCACGATTATGGGAGAAGCTGGGGCCCGGTCACAAAAATCTCTGGCGGAGGAAATCCGCTGGTAGGCTGTTCAGATCCAGACGTTGCCGTTGATCGCCAGAATGGCTATGTGTATGTGGAGTGGATAGATAACAGAACTGGGCACACGAACGTGAACCTGTGCAGGTCAGTTGATCGCGGGGTGTCCTTCGGCTCAGCCGTTACGATTAACAACGTTGACGGAAGCGACATCGTAAGTGTAGACAATGGTGCGAGTTACTCAACGCACGTTGCAGTCGCTAATGATGGGACGGTGTATGTTGCGTGGGAAGACAACAGAACCAGCCCATCATGTTCAGATGTTTACCTCGCCAGATCCACCGACAACGGTCAGACTTTCAACACCAACACAAGGGTAAATCCCTATGAAGCTAACACAAATCACACAGTTCCATGGATAACAGTCGACCAGGCAGGAGTCGTGTACGTTGCCTACACAAAGACTAACACCACGATACAGAACATCTACCTGACGAAATCCTTGGACGGAGGCTTATCCTTCAGGGCCCCTGTTAAGATCAATGATGATTCTGGGTATTACTATCGCGGAAAAAAGGAAGTTGCCGTTTCGAAAGACGGGAAGATTCGTGTCGTGTGGACCGATGGCAGAAATCAAACTGGGTATTGGGACATATATTTTGCAACGTCCTTGGACGGCGGTCTTTCATTCGGTCCGAACGTCCGAGTTAACGACGATCACACGGCAAATTGGCACGGAACGCCCTCGCTTGCTATTGACAGCGAGGGAGGCATTCACATCGTATGGGAGGATTTCAGAAACAACGGTGTCACCTCCACATATTTTAGGGATACATATTATGCATACTCAGAGGATGGCATTCATTTCTCTGAGAACGTCAAAGTCAACTACATGCCCAACGCCACGTGGGTTGATTGCGCAGATCCGAACGTAGCAATCGACTCTTATGACAATCTATGCATCGTGTGGGCTGACTCTCCCTACAGCGAAATCAACTACACCGCGTATTTTGTTTTTAGCGCAGGTTGGACGTCACCTATGTTTCAGCACGACCAGACCCACAGCGGATACTCCACTTGCGTTGCGCCAGACACGAATCAAACACTGTGGAACTTCACAACCGACGGTCCGCTGTACTCTTCTCCTGCTGTCGCAGACGGCATAGTATACGTATGCCCAGAGGGCGCCAAGGTTTACGCTACAGATGCTACCACGGGAACGCTGATATGGAATTACACGACAACAGGCAACTTGATAGGGTCTTCATCCCCTGCTGTTGTAGACGGCAAGGTTTACCTCGGCTCGTGGCTTGGCATCGTCTACGCTCTGAACGCCTCAACGGGCACACAAGTGTGGAACTTCACAACAGGCGGCGATGTGGAGTCTTCTCCTACCGTCGCCTATGGAAAGGTCTACGTAGGCTCTTCTGACGGAGAGGTTTATGCCCTGAATGCTTCAATTGGCACGCTGATGTGGAACTGCACGACGGGCGGTCCAGTGTACTCTTCTCCCGCTGCGGCTGAGGGCAGAATCTACGTGGGCTCAAACGATGACAGGACTTACGCCTTGAATGCTTCAACAGGTGCACTCATCTGGAACTACACGACCGGTGGCATGGTGCGTTCTTCTCCTGCCGTTGCCGACGGCGTGGTCTTCACAGGGTCGTACGACGGCAAGGTTTATGCTTTGAATGCTTCTAGCGGCGCTCTCATATGGAGCTACCAAACTGGGCTTTCGGTGTCGTCTTCTCCTGCTGTTGTTAACGGCGTCGTCTATGTAGGCTCAATGGACTACAAGGTTTATGCTTTGAATGCTTCGACCGGCGCCGTCATATGGAACTACACGACCGGCGGGTCTGTGGGCTCTTCTCCTGCAGTTGCTGACGGTAAACTTTTCGTGGGCTCAGATGATGCCAGAGTTTACGCTTTGAACGCTACAACGGGCACACTGGTGTGGAGCTACCTGACGTCCTACTGGGTGAGGTCTTCTCCAGCTGTAGCAGACGGCAAAGTGTTCATAGGTTCAAACAACGGCCAAGTTTATGTTTTCGGCCTGGGCCCCGGTGTCCCCGAGTTCCCAGCTAGCCTCATGATTCCAGTTTTCGCCGCTCTTTCCCTCATCGCAGTTGTAGCCACGAAACTCTCATCTCGCAAAAGGGTGCCCCGCCATCGATCCTGCCGTTCAGAAGATTAAGCTCTAAACTGGCTCTTGACGCTGAAACCCTATCCGAACGCTCTGCGCGCGTGCATTATAGAAGGCGAACAAAAACCATTTTGAACCAATTTAGGAACAAGCGTGCGCGCTACTTCAGAATAGCTAGAAAATGCACACTCTGGATCGACTGGGCCGCGTTACCATTGGTCTGGGCGTTGGTACTTGACAACTGGAGTACTCTCTTTTGCACGTGTGACTTCTGTGGAGATACGAAGATATTCATTCGTCTTCTCAGTCAAGAGCCTTGCTATCATTTCCAGCAACTCTGTTACCTCAAAAGGTTTCAGTACGTATCCATCAGCCCTTTCGTTAACAGCCTTCATTGCGTTTTCAATGGAGGGATGTCCCGTGATGATGATCCTTATCATTTTGGGCTGCATCTTTTTCAGTCTATTTCAAGGGTGTGGGGGAAGAGAACCCCGGGGCTTGCCCCGGGCGGTGAATTCCCCCACTTAAGCCTTTATACTGAGCGTGTGTTACGAAAATGTGGAGATAACCTTGGAGATGGAGG
>Ga0187866_1001227_pt1 | contig 25271 bp, 19 predicted proteins | sample June2016WEW_11_1_3_FD_133013 | JGI IMG/M metagenome (GOLD analysis project Ga0187866, IMG submission 133013) | Peatland microbial communities from SPRUCE experiment site at the Marcell Experimental Forest, Minnesota, USA - June2016WEW_11_150 | ecosystem: Environmental > Terrestrial > Soil >...
CGAGCGCAGCCGCGTGCAGCACGCTCGCCTGATTTTCGGTTCTCACACCATGTTCCGCGAGCAGCGCATTGATGGTGGCTTTATCGGATTCCGCGGCGTTCGCCAGAATGACGTTTTGATTCGTCGAGAGGCGGAATTCGAGATGTGGAAATTTTTCCGCAACTTGCCGCAACGCCGTTTTCAATCTGCGCCCTTCCACGTCCTTGACGCGGCCGGTCTCGACGAAAATCGTCAGGAACCATTTACCGTCCGCAGCCTTGTGCCAGTCATAAAAATCGCCGGAACTGGTGAACTTGAACGGCCGGGCGGGGTCGAGTTTGAAGCCGGCGCGTCTTTCGACCTCGGCGCGCGTCCAGTCCACGCCGCGTTCCTGCACAACGTATTTCAGCCGGGCGTGCTTGCGGTCAGCGCGGTCGCCAAAATCGCGATGAATCGTCACGACCGCTTTCGCCACGTCCACGACTTTTTCCGGTGTCACAAAGCCGAGCACGTCCGCGAGGCGCGGGTAGGTTGCTTCATTGCCGTGAGTGCGGCCCATGCCGCCGCCGACGGCGAGGTTGTAGCCAACGAGCCGGCCATTTTCGACGATGGCGATGAGCCCGACGTCGTTCGCGAAGACGTCGGTGTCGTTGCTCGGCGGGATGGCGAAGGCCACTTTGAACTTTCGCGGCAGATAACTTTTGCCGTAAAGCGGGTCCACAAAATCCTTGTTGGCCGGGTCGTCCAGGTTGAGTTGCACGCCTTCAATCCAAATGGAGTGGTATGCTCTGGTTTGCGGTTTTAAGGCGTGGGCCACGCGCAGGCAATCCGCATAAACCTGTTCGCGGGCCGGTGTGTAGGCGGGCGTCGGCGGGGCCAGCACGTTACGGCTTACATCGCCGCACGCCGAGAGCGTCGAGAGCAGCGATTCATTGATGCCTTGCACCACCGCGCGGAGATTGGACTTGAGTACGCCATGGAACTGGATGGTCTGGCGCGTGGTGACGCGCAGGGTGTTATTGCCGTATCGGGTGGACAAATCGTCGAACGCGCGCCATTGATTAGCCGTCATCACGCCGCCGGGGATGCGGGTGCGGACCATCATGATGTATTGCTTGCCGGTCTTGCGCAGGTCACGGTCGTCCTGCTGGTAAACGCCGTGAAACTTGAGAAATTCGTAGTCGTCGTGGGTGAAATGGTCCGCGTTCGCGTCGGCGATGGTCGCGGCGATGCTGCCCGCGAGCGTCGGTGCCGCGGTCTTGATATCTTCGTTGTGGGTCAATTTGACAGGCCCTTCAGTGCTCATAAACGAATCAAGAGTATAACCGAAGATGATTTCCTGTTCAAGGGCGGCTTGTGGAGAGTCCATTCAGCCAGAAGCGGCGGCAAGGCTTTTGCGTCACGTTGCCGGCACGAACCGTTGAAGTCCCAACGTTGCGCCGAATAAGATCAAAAAAATGCAGCTCAACCAATGGGGACAGCCCGGCGCCACCGCCAGCCAGTCCACGAAAACGATGCCTGCCAGCAAACCTGAAACGATGCGAGCGACATTGACCTCAGCCGGCTGGAAAATGGTCCGGGTGCAATACACCACCCAGAGCGCCAGCACGAGCGAGAGCCAGACGCCGGGCAGGCGGCTTTCACCGGCGTCCATGAGCGCCGCCAGCAGGATGGGCGCGGCCAGCAACGCCAGTGGCCAGCAGGGAATGGGTTTGCGAATACTTTTCCGTTGCGCCACGCAACCCAATCCCCCCACGTACAACGCGAGTGCCACGCCGCACCAAATCGGCCAGCCGTTCGTGTTCCCGGCGCCGGTTGCCCCGGCGATGACATAAACCCAAAACCGCCACACGCCCATCAACCACAGTGACGCGGTGACAGCCTTGTGCGCGGCGTCGTAAATCACGATGCAGATGGCCAGCACGACGGCCAGCGCGCCGGTGGTTTTGCCCAATATCGTCAAACATAAGAGGCCGAGCGCCAGCCACGCCCAGCCCCAGCGCCAGACGGCGGCCAGCGAAATGGCGCCGGACGGACCGGGGCGTTCCGCGCGGCGTTGCCGGTCAAAGTCCGCGTCGAACGCGTCGTTCAAAAACATTCCGCCGGTATAGAGCGCGCTGGCACCAAGGAACAGCAGCGGCAGTTTCCCGAAATTTCCGCCGCCGCCGAGCCACCAGCCCGCAAGACAGTTCGACCAAACCGTCGGCAGATGCGACACACGGCCCAAAACGAGCAGGGTGCGGAACTGGCGGAAAATGTTTTGATTCATTGCACACAGGAAAACAGAAATGAATTTGTCTGGAAAGGAAGTTTGGTGGGGCAAGATTCCCGGCAAACCAAAACGTGAATTGCACTGCGTTTCGCGAGGGCGTTCGCCCAACCCTTCATTCTTTCACGAAGCCAGTCCGCGCCCGGCGAGTCGCGCCCGCGTCCAAGTCGCGTTCCGCCGCGAGGTTGGTCCGCGAAGGCGCGTGGGTGGGTTGTGAGCGGATTAAAGGTTTCGCGCCGCGTTTCGCGGTGGTGGCTGCTTGTGCCCCAGGCGAGCTGGAAGCTGTGATTGAGTTGCCCAGGGTCGGCGGGCGACAACCGGTTCTGCGCAGGGGTTAATAGGCCGTAAAACCCGCGTTTGCCGGAGTCAAACTGGCGGATTTTGAGCTGGTGTTTTTGTCGTAGAAAGTAGCGTTGACACTTTTGGCGCGAACGTTTAGTCTATGGGCAAACACAAACCGAGCCATGTTAATTCGCATCAGTTTGATTGTAGCCATCGTTGCGGCGCTGGCCGTGGGCGCGTTGAGCTTCACCCAGGTGCGTGGGAAGATCAACACGTTGATTACTCAACGAAATGATGAACACGAACACCGCGTAACGGCCGAGACGGATCTCGCCAAAACCAAGAAGACTTTGGCCACGACGCAGACCACTCTCAAACAAGCCCAACAGGATTTGGCCGATGCGCAGGCGGCAAAGAAAAAGGCGGAGGAAACCTCAGTCGCGCAAACCAAGCGGGCCGATGAACTGTCCGAGAAACTGACCAAGGCCGCCGCAGACCGTGACGAGGCTCAGGGCAAACTCGGTGCTTATGAGTTAATCGGGTTGACTCCCAAGCAGGTCACGGAACTTGGCCGCACACTCAAAAACGCGCAGAATACCATTGAGGCGATTAACGCGGAAAAGCTGGTCATGAGCCGCACGATTGACCGGTTGAACACCGAGATCGAAAAAATAATGGGGACGCAAGAACCTGTCATCACGTTGCGTGCCGACTTGAAAGGCAAGATTTTGGTGGTTGACCCGAAATGGGATTTTGTCGTGTTGGACATTGGCATTGATCAAGGTGTCAAGGAGGATGGCGAACTATTGGTCAGCCGCGATGGCAAACTGGTGGCCAAGGTTATCGTGCGCAGCGTGGAGGGAAACCGCAGCATTGCCAATATCGTCCCCGGTTGGAAACTCGGACAGGTAATTGAGGGCGACGACGTCAGCCCCGCTCATCCGGCTTCCTGAAATGAAATGCCGGGCGGTCAACTGGCTGTTGCTGTTTGCGTTGGGCTTCATTCTCGCCGGGGTGAGCGGTTGCGCGACCAATGAACCGGAAAACGCCTCGGTCCGTCCGTGGGACACACCGCAAGGGTGGGAAAACGGCATGGGCGGCCTGATGAACATGCAACACCAGTAAACATTACTCTTCGGCCCTGACGCAACGCGTCGGTGTCAAAATAAAATCCATCCGAACGTCGAGCCTGCCCGTTGGAACCGCGTCCACGATTTGTTCACCGAAAGCGATGCCACATTTGATGCCGTGGGTTTCGGGCAGGAGGCGATCATAATAACCCCGGCCCCGGCCCAGCCGGCGCCCATGCAGGTCAAACGCGACCCCGGGGACGAGGATCAATCCCAGTCGTTCCAGCGGAATTTCAGGACAACCGGCCTTCGGCTCGCGAATGCCGAATTGACCAGGCCCAATGTCGTTTTGCGGGTTTTGCACACGGCAGGCAAGGTAATCGTTGCTGCCGGAATCAAAAAGAGGCAGGGCGGCGATTTTTCCTCCGGCCAAAGACTCTTCCAGCAGCGGCCACACATCCACTTCATCCGGCAGCGGTGCGAAGAACAAAATAGACGAGGTCGTTTGCCAGAACGGTTGTTGTTTCAAAAGCGCGCGGACCTTGGCGGAATCCGCCGCGCGCTTTTCGGGCAAAAGATTTTTCAAAGCAGCGCGAATTTTCTGGCGCAGCACCCCTTTGGCTTCTTGAATCTCCGTTTTCATTGATCGGTTTGGGATTCCACCTTCGGGCGGCCATGGCCAGCCGTGGCCGGGACCCGCAACATTACTCCTTTTTGGATTTTCTGATTTCTCTGAATTGCGCGCGCCATTTCTCAACCCGTTCCTTGATTTTCTTTTCCACACCCTGTTCCGTGGGTTCGTAATAAATTTTGTCAACGCCGAGATAATCCTGCGCGACGAAATGGCCGGGATGGTCGTGCGCATATTCGTAACCCTGGCCATGACCCAGCCGTTGGGCGCCCTGGTAATGCGTGTCGCGCAAATGCTCCGGCACCGGCAACGTCCGTCCCGACTTCACGTCTTCCAGCGCGGCATCAATCGCTTTATACGCGCTGTTGCTCTTGTTCGCTGTGGCGATATAGACCGTCGCCTCGGCCAGCGGAATGCGCGCTTCAGGCCAGCCGACAAATTCCGACGCCGACAGCGCTGCGTTCGCCAGCACCAGCGCCATCGGGTCGGCCAGCCCCACGTCTTCCGCCGCGCAAATCACAATCCGCCGCGCAATGAAGCGCGGGTCTTCCCCGGCATGAATCATCTTGGCCAGCCAGTAAAGCGCGGCGTCCGGGTCGCTGCCGCGCATCGCCTTGATAAACGCGGAAATCGTGTCGTAATGTGCGTCCTCGTCGTCATACACGATCGCCTTTTTCTGGATGCTCTGTTCGGCGACGGCGAGATCAATGCGGATGACACCTTTCTTATCCGGGGCGGTCGTGAGGGCGGCAATTTCCAGTGCGTTGAGCGCCTTGCGCGCGTCGCCGTCGGCAATTTTGGCCAGATGTCGCAAGGCGTTTTCGTCGGCGGAAATTTTCATACCGCCGAGACCGCGTTCTTCGTCGTTTAACGCGCGTTGCAGCAGTGCGAACAATTCTTCTTCGCTCAACGGGCGCAACTCGAAAATCTGCGAGCGCGAGACCAGCGGCGAGTTGACGAAGAAAAACGGATTGTGCGTGGTGGCGCCGATGAGCCGCACCACGCCGTTTTCCACGTCGGGCAGCAGCACGTCCTGCTGCGCCTTGTTGAAGCGATGGATTTCGTCAATGAACAGGATGGTCGGCTGGCCGGTGTTTTCGAGGCGGTTGGCGGCAGCGGACAGGACGCGGCGCATGTCGGCGACGTTGGATTCCGCGCCGCTGAGGCGCTCGAAGTTGCTTTTGGTCTGGCGAGCGATGATTTGGGCCAGCGAGGTTTTGCCCGTGCCGGGCGGGCCGAAAAAAATCAGCGACTGAATGCGGTCGGCCTCGATGGCGCGGCGGAGCAACTGGCCGGGGCCGAGGATGTGCGATTGGCCGATGAATTCACTCAAATCGCGCGGCCGCATTCGTGCAGCCAGCGGCTGGTGGCGTAAAGGTTCCGCCGCCGGCATATGTTCCGGCTTTTGCTCGGGTAAAAACAAATCATTGCGCGGCATGGGGAAATGATAGTCGGTTTGAAAGACAACTGCAATTGGCGAGGACGAGGATGGAGACAAGAATGAAAAATCAAAAATCGCAACTCTGAAGCCGTAATTAAAAAACCCCGCCCTTGTCGTGTGCAACTTGCTCCTTTGAACATGTTTTACAACATGTGGAACCCGCCTGATTGCTTTCGACTTCCAGCCAAGGCATGTCGGCCACAACCACGGCTCCGGCTCCTGGATCGCTTAACTACGGTTCAAGGATTCGTTGCGAATCACGAACAGGGCAGGGTAAATCCGGTTGCCATTCCAAAGAGCTATTCGTTACAGCCATTAAATCGCCTGTCCCGACGATTTTCTCAAGCAAAATTTTCGGAAATTTTCCGGTGCCGGGAGCGGAGGCTGCGGGGCGGCGCACAGGGATGCTGTGTTTTCCGCCACCGGAGAGACTTCCGCGCCGGATGGTCACGCAGTAAGCAGCTCGGCCCTTTTCTCCGGTTTGGCGTCCGGCACGGCCGGGAAATGGATCCGGAAAGTTGTGCCCTTGTTAACTTCGCTGGTTAAGGTAATCCAGCCATGATGTTGCTGGACAATGCCATAGACGGTGGCCAATCCAAGGCCCGTGCCTTTGCCAACCTCCTTGGTGGTGAAAAACGGTTCGAAAATGCGTGGCATATTTTCCGGGGCGATTCCGGAGCCGGTGTCGCTCACTGCCAGCCAGACATGCAATCCGGGCAAGGCGCCAGGGCTTTGGGCCGCCTCTTCCTGGTCCACCATCTTCACGCCTGTGGCGATGGTCAGGCTCCCGCCGGCGGGCATGGCGTCGCGGGCATTGACCACCAGATTCATGAGCACCTGTTCAATCATGCCGGTATCCCCGTGGATGAACGGGAGGTTGGCCGCATAATTTGACTGCAGGGAGATGTTCTCACCGACAACCCGCCGGAGCATTTTTGTCATTTGCGCCACGACCTCGTTCAGGCTCACATTGGTTGGCTGCATGATTTGTTTGCGGCTGAACAGGAGCAGTTGGCGGGTCAGGCTGGCGGCGCGCCCGGCGGCGTGGATGATTTGTTGGGTGCACTCCGTTTTTTCAGCCGGTTTCAAATCCGTGTTCAGCAGCAGCGAGGCGTTCCCCTGAATCACGGTCAAAATGTTGTTGAAATCGTGTGCCACGCCGCCGGCCAACTGGCCGATGATTTCCATTTTCTGCGCCTGGCGTAGCTGGTTCTCCAGCGCAGCTTCCTGGGTCACGTCACGTTTGACGGCGACATAGTTGGTGATCTTGCCGGCTGAATCGAACACCGGCGAGATGCTCATTTCCTCTTCATAAAGTGCGCCGTTTTTCTTTTTATTGGTGACGCGGCCGCTCCACACCTGTCCATGGGACAAGGCGTCCCACATCTGTTGGTAAAAGGCGGCATCGTGTTTGCCGCTCTTGAGAAAGCGTGGATTCCGGGCGATGACTTCCGACGCGGTGTAACCGGTGATTCTTCCGAAGGCAGGATTTACGTAGAGGATTGCGCCGTTGGTATCCGTGATGACGATTGCCTCAGCCGCCTGCTCAACCGCTGTCGCGAGGCGCGCATTTGCTTCTTCAGCCTGTTTGCGTTCGGTGATGTCCCGCGCGACCGCCACGTGCAGTTCGGTGTCGCCGAACCAAAGATGCTTCGATGAAATGCTGACGGGGAACACACTCCCGTCTTTGCGGCGGTGAAGCGTTTCCAATTGTTGTGCGCCGCCTTGTCTGTTCTCCTGAAATTGTTTCCATTCCGCTTCCCAGCGTTCCTTCGGGAAAATGGGGTCAAAGTCCCACAAATGCAGTCGCATCAATTCCTCGCGCGTGTAGCCAAGCGAACGGCATGCTTGCTCGTTGACATAGGTGAGACCGGCGTCACGGGTCATCCAAAAGATGGCGTCCGAAGCCTGATCAATGGAGAATTGGAACATCTGCAAGACCCGCTCCGCGTGGGTGCGTTCCGTGATGTCACGGATGACACCGACGATGAATTTCTCCCCTTTTTCGTCGGTGTAGAGGGCCTTCTTCGTCATAATGGTGTGAAGTTTCCCCTTGCCGTCGGTAAACTCCTCCTCATTGATGTTTTCCTGGCCGGTGGTGAAAACCACCTCGTCCTTCGACCAAAATACCTCCGCTTGATTTGTGGGGAAGAAATCGTAATCGGATTTTCCGATGAGTTCGTCCCGTTGATGTCCCATGAAGTCGCAGTAGGCGTCGTTGAGTAATACCCAGCGGTGTTGGCGGTCTTTGACGAACATGGGGTCGGCGATGGAGTTGATGATCTTGTAAAGATAATTTCTGGATTCCGCCAGTTTCACTTCCGCCCGCTTGCGCTCGGTGATGTCCACCGCCACTCCTAAAATAGCCGGTTTGCCGTTTCCGGGGACGGGAAAAGTAATCGTGGAGGATGGAAAGGGGATTTTGGTTGTTTGGAGAATGCGCGTTTGCCCCTTGGCATCAATCAACTTTTCCTCGGTAAACTTCGGTCGGCCGCTGGTGATGACCTCTTGGTCATCCTTCATGAATGCCTCCGCTTGCGGGCTTCCCGGCGCCATATCCAGATCCGACAAGCCGACCATTTGTTCTGCTGTCAGGTGGGTGGCTTCGGCACAGGCGCGATTGACGAGGAGATGCCGGCTCTTTTGGTCTTTGACAAAAATGAAATGGGGCACGAGATCCATCACCAATCGGAGGAGACGTTCGCTGTTGCGCAACGCTTCCTCCGCCTGCTTGCGCTCGGTGATGTCGCGGCCAACGGATTGAATTTCGACGAGACGATTCTGTTCGTCGAAAAACGCCCGGTTACTGAACTGCATCCAGCGGACCTCGCCGCTGCCCGAGCGGATCCGGTTTTCGATGAGCACGATGGGGTTGGCAGGAGACAACGACTTGACCTTTTCTTCGACCGACGGCAGATCCTCAGGCAGTGCTTCCGGCAGCCATTTGCTTCCCAACAATTCCTCCCGCTTCTTTCCGAAAAACCGGCAGAACACGTCGTTGACAAACGTAAGCGTGTTGTCAGCCTTGAACCGGCAGATAATTTCGGTCTGATCTTCGAGCACGGCCCGGAGCCGCTCCTCGCTGTTGCGCAAGGCCTCTTCCACACGTTTGCGCTCGGTCGCTTCCCGCTCCAGATGCCGCAGTTGGCCGCGCAACATGGCGTAGAGCAAGAGCGCGGTGACAGCCCCAAACGCCCAGTCGTTGTAAATCCCGAGTCGGGTGAGGACTGTCGGCTCAGAGACGAAAGTGACCAGCGTCCAATGCGAGAGTAAAATCCAGACGATTGCGAACACCGCATAAATCATGCTGGTGCGCAAGACCACTTTGGCAAATTTGCTTCTCATCTGGTTATACTCTGGAACTGTTCGGGCGCCTGCGCGGGCCGCTAAACCGGTTTTGCCGGTTTGAAACCAATTTTTAGCACTCCATTTCGAACGGCCTCCGGCGCCCATGCGTCCATTCCCGGTCGGAACAGCAGGTTTTTTGCCGTTTTTCGGGTTGCAGCCGGGGCCGGGGCGCCGTGTTGTCCATTGGGTTTCGTTCACGCCGGTCTAACACCCTCCCGCACAAACAAAAACCCCCGCCCATGTCGTGTGTAACCGTGCCGGTGAACTTTTTCAACATGTGGGACGAGCTGGATTGCTTTCGACGACCAGTCCAGGTGTCGGCCACAACCACAGCTTGTGTCCCCGTTCGTATGATTCCCGTTCAAGGCCAGAGTTCCAAATCACGAACAGGGCAGGGTTTAATCCACTGCCATTTTCCAAAGAGCGCTGTGATTTTATGCACCATGATTCGTGCCAAGTTGCCGTGTTTGGGTGGTGCAACAGCGGATTGCGCTGTCGGGAGCGAGACAAGCTAAATTGTTTCCGGTTGCCGGGCAAAGATTTGGGCAAAACTTCCAACTCGCCTTGACCGGGGCGTTGTGGCTAATCTCCTTCTTGATTTTGGTCGGGACGTCGTTGTGCGACGGCCCGCAGGCCGGTTCAACGATTTAACGATTTAACGAATGACGAGTCTGCAAATCCGCACGAGTAGCCAGGTCCGGCAGGACTTTCTCGACTATTTCAAGTCGAAACAGCACACCATTGTGCCTTCTTCGAGCCTCCTGCCCGATTCGCCGAACCTGCTGTTCACCAACGCAGGCATGAACCAGTTCGTCCCCATCTTCCTCGGCCAGACCAAATGCCCTTACCAGCCCGGTCGCGTGGCCAACACCCAAAAATGCATCCGCGCCGGCGGCAAACACAATGACCTCGAAGACGTCGGCCTCGACACCTATCATCACACGTTCTTCGAGATGCTCGGCAACTGGAGCTTCGGCGATTACTTCAAGAAGGAAGCCATCGAATGGGCGTGGGAACTCGTCACGTCCAAGAACTGGTTCGGCTTTCCACCGGAACGCCTTTACGCCACCGTCTATAAACCCGGCCCCGGTGAGCCGAGCGAATTTGATCAGGAAGCCTACGACCACTGGGCGCGGCTGTTCACTGCCGCCGGTCTCGATCCCCAGGTTCACGTTTGCACCGGCAGCGAGGCGGACAACTTTTGGATGATGGGCGACACCGGTCCGTGCGGCCCGTGTAGCGAAATCCATGTTGACCTTACGCCCAAAGGCGACACCAAGGGTTCGCTGGTCAACAAAAACGACCCTCGCTGCATCGAAATCTGGAACCTCGTCTTCATCCAGTTCAACGCGAACGCCGATGGTACGTTTTCTCCATTGCCCGCGCGCCACGTGGACACCGGCATGGGCTTCGAACGCGTCACGAGCATCATCCAATGCACGAAAGGCTTCAAAGACTTCGCCAACGCCAAAATTTCCAATTACGAGACCGACATCTTCCGCCCGATTTTCGATGCGCTGAAAAAATTGAGCAAATATAAATATGGTTCAACACTTCCGAGTGATGGGCGCGAAGCAAAAGGCAGTGACTTGATTGCCTATGCTAGAAATCCAAAACTTCAAGCTGACATCGCTTTCCGCGTCATTGCCGACCATATCCGCACGTTGAGTTTTGCGATTGCCGACGGGATTCAGCCGTCGAACGAAGGACGCGGTTATGTTTTGCGCCGCATTCTGCGCCGCGCGGTGCGTTACGGCCGCACACTCGGTTTCCACGAACCGTTCTTTTACAAACTCGTGGACGTGCTCGCCGATACGATGGGCGACGTCTTCCCCGAAATCCGCACTAGGAAAAAGCACGTGCAGGAAGTAATCCAGCGCGAGGAAGAGGCGTTTAACAAGACGCTGGATCGGGGGCTTGAGTTCTTTGAGCACTACGCGAAGGAAGCGGATTCTGCTGCACGCATCGCTGGTGGTCAACGAGTGTTTGACGGCCAATGGGCGTTTACGCTTTATGACACCTATGGTTTCCCCTACGACCTGACCGAGTTGTTGGCTTGTGAGCGAGGAATGACCGTAGATAAAGACGGTTTTGAGACGTTCATGGACTTGCAGCGGCAACGCGCTCGTGCGGCGCAGAAAAAGGAAGTCATTTCGCTTTCACAAATACAAACAACTGCGCCAACAAAATTTATTGGTTATGAAAAACTGGAAGTGGATGCGATAGTTCTCGAAGTTGTCACAGTTAAAAACGAAGCGGCTGTCATTCTCGACAAGAGTGTATGCTATGCTGAAATGGGTGGTCAGGTCGGTGATGCTGGTGAGTTAATTCATGGTGGCCAACTTTGGCGAATCGTAAAAACTCTGAAGAGCGGTAACACTTGGTTGCATATTCTTGCGGACAAAGATGCGCCAACCGTTGGTGGTGAAATTGGAGTCATTGTTGACCGTCCACGCCGTGAAGCGATTCAACGCCACCACACAGTCACTCATCTCTTGCACTGGGCGTTGCACGAAGTCGTCAGCAAGGATGCGACTCAGAAAGGTTCGTTTGTCGGCCCGGACAAGTTGACCTTCGACTTCAACAGCGCGCCGCTCACGCCGCAGCAGGTCGCCGACATTGAGAGACTTGTCAACGAACGCATCGTCGAAAACGCCGGCGTGAGCTGGACGGAAGTGCCCTACACCGACGTGAAATCGCGCAAGGACGTGATGCAGTTTTTTGGCGAGAAATACGGCGACACCGTCCGCGTCGTCCAAATCGGTGGCCACGCGGCGAAGCTGGACGGTTATTCCATTGAACTTTGCGGCGGCACGCACACGCGCGCGACCGGCGAAATCGGCTTGTTCCGCATTGTGGGTGAAAACGCCATTGCCGCCGGTGTTCGGCGCATCGAAGCCATTGCCGGTCTTGAAGCCTATCGCAAGGCAGCGGACGAACTGATGCTCATCAAATCACTCGCGAGCAAGGTGAATTCGCCCGTGCACGAGTTGGAAAAGAAAATTGAATCGCTGCTTGAACACCAGAAGGCGGTTGAGAAGCAACTGAAAGCCGCACAACAGCGTGAAGCCTCGAACGCCGCGAGTAATCTGCTCGAAGAAATTAAGACCATCAACGGCATACCCGCAATCATTCACAATCTCGGCGCGGTGGATGCCGATTTTCTTCAGGCCGTTGCCGACTCGCTGAAGGAGCGATTTAAAGGCGTCATTGTTCTGGGCGGCGGCCCGCATCGCGGGAGCGTGGCGCTGGTTGCGGCGGTCACACCGGATTTCGTTTGGAAAGTTCAGGCCGGCAAAATCATTCAGCAGATTGCGCCGATAGTCGGCGGCAAAGGCGGCGGCAAACCCGACAACGCCCGCGGCGGCGGCAAGGACGCCGGCAAGCTGGACGAGGCGCTGGCGAAGGCGAAAACGTTGCTCGGCTGAATCCGGCTAGTTGCCGGGTGGACGGCCAATCCCGCCAGGCAGCCCGCCACCGCCCATGCGCTTCATGATTTGCTGTTGCATCATCGCCTGCATATTGTCGTACTTCGTATAATCGGACGGCGTTTCAAAGAGGCTGGCGGCGGGTTTGGCGAGTGAGACGTTTTTAAACAGCATGGTCGTGTTGGCACTGCCTTCGGTGGTCTGGATTTTAACCGGGAAATCTTTCAAGTCCGTCGCGTTCCAGACAGTGGATTCATGTTTGTTGCCATCCTTGTCGGTGACGGTGACCTTGTTTTTCACGCACGGGTGGCTGTCCACGGTTTCCTTGCCCAACTCGGCGGTTTCCACTTTGTAATAGCCGTTGGTCGCGGCGAATCCCGCTTCGGACAAGTCGGTTGCAACGTAGCTTTGCAATCCCGGATAAATGAGATAGGCGACTTTTTTGTCCGGGCGCCCCACCATCACCATCTGGTCCAGGCCCATGGATTTCATTTGTTCAGCGGCATCGGGTGGCATCTGCTTGCCTTGCACATTGGCCATATTGACCTCGAACCGCGATTTGCCCGCGTCGAAAGTGATTTTGCCAGGCAGGGTGATGGTGTTGCCGGACTGGTCGGCAGTTTGGAATTCCAAAGTGGCGGAAAAGGCCTGGTTGGTGCCGAACAGTTTGTCCATGGGGCCGCCCAAATTCGGTCCGCTCGGCGCGGGCCCAAATTGGGCGTGCGCGGAGACAAGACTCAGGCACAGGCCGGTGAACATGAGGATGCGCGGATGACGTTTCATGGTGTGTGGATTGGTTGATGGTTTGTTTAGCAAAGCCCAAAACTATTGAGCTGTCGGGAAAATAATTTCAGCCCAGCCGTTTCCGTAAGCCATCAAGCTGGTCGGTCAGCGTCTGCGGCAGTTTGCTGTCAAATCGCGCATAGCTCGCGGCGATGTTTTCGATTTCCTTTTTCCAGCCGGCGATGTCCACCGCGAGCAGGTGCCTGAGACTGTCGGCGGGAAGGTTCAGTCCCGACACATCGAGTGCCTCCGGCGTCGGCAGATTTCCGATCGGAGTTTTTTGCGCCTTGCCTGTCCCTTCCACGCGTTCGCAAATCCATTTGAGCACGCGGCTGTTTTCGCCATAACCGGGCCATAGCCACCGGCCGCCGCCGTTTTTGCGGAACCAGTTGACGAAATAAATTTTCGGCAGTTTGTTGCGGTCGGTGCGCCGGGCGAACGAAAGCCAATACGCAAAATAATCGCCCATGTGATAACCACAAAACGGCAGCATGGCGAACGGTTCGCGGCGCAACACGCCGGCCTGGCCGAGCGCGGCGGCGGTCGTTTCCGAACCGCACGCCGACCCCAGGAACACGCCGTGTTCCCAATCGAAGGCTTCGTTCACCAGCGGAATCGTGTTCGGGCGGCGGCCACCGAAGAGGATGGCCGAGAGCGGCACGCCTTCAGGGTTCTGCCAGTCGGGATCAATCACCGGGCACTGCGCAATCGGCGTGGTGAAACGCGAGTTCGGGTGCGCAGCTTTGCGGCCGGAAGCCGGCGTCCATTCATGGCCTTCCCAATCAATCGCCTTCGCCGGCGCGGGAATGCCGGAATCTTCCCACCACACGTCAGCCTCCGGCGCGAGCGCGACATTGGTGAAAATACTGTTTCGGGCAAAAGCAGCGACCGCGTTCGGGTTTGACTGCATCGAAGTGCCGGGCGCAACGCCAAAAATCCCCGTCTCCGGATTTATGGCGTAAAGCCGCCCGTCTTTGCCAATCCGGATCCAGGCAATGTCATCACCAATGCAGGTCACCTTCCAACCCGGCACCGTGGGTCGCATCATGGCGAGATTGGTTTTGCCGCAGGCGCTGGGGAACGCGCCGGCGATGTAGTGTTTTTTCCCCTTGGGCGAAATCAGGCAAAAGATGAGCATGTGCTCCGCCAGCCAGCCTTCCTTTCGTGCGATGACGGACGCGATGCGCAACGAAAGGCATTTCTTTCCGAGCAGCGCGTTGCCGCCGTAGCCGGAACCGAAAGACCAGATCGAAGGCTCGTCCGGAAAATGAACGATGAATTTTTTTTGCGGGTCGGGCTCGCACGGCCAGGAAACGTCCTTTTGACCCGGTGGCAACGGCGCGCCGACCGAATGCAGGCAGGGAATGAACGCGCCGTTGGCGCCAAGCTTGTCAAGCACGGCCTTGCCCATGCGTGTCATAATGCGCATGCTCACGACCACGTAAGGCGAATCGGAGATTTCCACGCCGACTTTGCAAATGGGCGAGCCGAGCGGCCCCATCGCAAAGGGAATGACATACATCGTACGGCCTTTCATGGAGCCTTTGAAAAGGCCGAGCAACTTCTGCTTCATCTCCGCCGGATCAGCCCATTGGTTCGTTGGGCCGGCTTCGTCCCTTGTCTTCGAGCAAATGAACGTGCGGTCCTCCACGCGCGCCACGTCGCTGGGATGCGAGCGGGCAAGATAGGAGCCAGGGCGTTTCTTTTCGTTGAGCTTTACGAACGTGCCGCTCTGGACCATCAAATCGCACAACATTTGGTTTTCCTGCTCCGAACCATCGCACCAGTGGATCTGGTCGGGTTGGCAGAGGTCGGCCATCTGCTTCACCCATCCGATAAGATTTTGATTGGTTATATTTGGGACGTTCCGCATTTTGCTCGTCATACCGCAATGTTCTTTCTCGTATTTTTTAACCGGCGCGCGCAAGGTGCCATAGACTTGCCGGTTTGGACAGTCCTAAAAAGTAAAATCGGACGCATTTCAGGCGGTTTTGGCATCGCCGCACGCCCGATGGTATATTACAAATAAATCGTATGAGTTCGCCACCCGCCACTGGCGCCACGCGCCGCGACGAAAATGCGCGTTGTCTCGCGCGATCGGTGGCGGAAACGATGGCCGAGGAGCCGGCGCTGGAAGCAGTGACCATTGACCGTTTGCAACGGAAAATTTCCGTAGCCACGCTGGGCCGCGCCGACGTGGCCAGACTGACGGAACGCATCACGACCCAATTTCAGGCGGCCCAGGATGCCGACGCCAGCCATACCTGTTCATTATTGACCGGCGCGGGCGATTGCTTCACGTGCGATACACCGTTGTCCGAGGATGAACGCAAGAAGATCACAATTCAAAACGACGGCCATCGCACGACCATCGCGCGCATCACCTGCCCGACCGCGCCGACGTTCTGGCGCTGGCGCGACATGCCGTTTCCGAAAATAGTCCCGCGCGATGTCGAGTTTCTGGAGCACGTCGAGGCCATTGACGAATGGAAACCGCAACTCGCGATTGCGATTTTGTGTGGCGTGTTCGGGCTGGCGGGGTTTTTCCTGCCCCTGCCGTTCAAGATGATTGCCTATGCGGCAGCGTATCTCGCGGGCGGTTTTTATCCGGCGGAAGAGGTTTGGGAACGTTTCCGGAAACGCACGATTGACGTGCATTTTCTCATGCTGGTCGTCGCCTTCGGGGCGGCCAGCATCGGTGCCTGGGGCGAAGGCGCCACGCTGCTCTTTCTCTTTTCCCTTTCCGGCGCGTTGGAACATTTTGCCCTGGGCCGGACGCAAAAGGAAATCCGCTCGCTCTTCCGGGAAGCGCCTAAAGTCGCCACCGTGCTGGATGCCCGGGGCAATGAACGCGAAGTCAAGGTCGAACAACTCAAAACCGGCCTGCGCCTGCTGATCAAACCCGGCGCGCAATTTCCTGTGGACGGCGAAATCGCCAAAGGCAGCAGCGCCGCCGACGAATCGAACCTCACCGGCGAGGCCACACCCGTCAAAAAAGATGTCGGCGACACCGCGCTCGCCGGCACCATCAACTTGTGGGGCGCCGTTGAAGTGGTCGTCACCCGGCCCGCCGCCGAGAGTTCACTCCAGAAAATCGTCGCGCTCATCAAGGAGGCCCAGCAGCGAAAGGCTCCCGCTCAACAGTTTACCGACCGGTTCAGCACCATTTACACTTATCTTGTCATCGGGCTTTCCTTCGCGATGTTTTTTGTCTGGTGGCTCGGTTTCCGCCTCGCGCCGTTTGCGTCCGCCGTCGAATCGCAAAGCGCGTTTTATCGCACGATGACGCTGCTGGTCGTCTCGTCGCCGTGCGCGCTGGTGCTTTCCATTCCATCGGCGGTGCTGGCGGCCATCGCCTGGGGCGCGCGACACGGCATCCTGTTCCGCGGCGGCGCGGCGGTGGAAAAACTCGCCGAGGTCAACGTCGTGGCGCTCGACAAAACCGGCACGCTCACCACCGGCGAATTGCGCGTCGAAAAAGTCGAAAGTTTCCCGCCCGGACGCGAGGACGAAATCGCGCGGCTGGCTTACTCGCTCGAAAAACTTTCCACGCATCCGCTCGCCCGCGCCATCACGCGCCACGGCAAGCAGCAGAAAATCGCCCCGGTCGAGTTCGAACATTTTGAGTCGGTCACCGGCCACGGTTTGCGTGCGGAATGGAACGGCAGCGTTTGTTCGCTTGGTGGGCGCGACTGGTTCGAGCGCGGCCGTCACGCGGACGTGCTTGCGCGCGTGCCCGCGACCGATGCTGGTTTTTCCGAAATCTGGATCGAAGCGGGCGATCTGTTGGGCCGCGTGATTTTGCGCGATGACATCCGCCCGCAATCCGCGTCCGTCATTGCTGAATTGCGCAACGAAGGTTTGCGCAGTGTCGTGCTGACCGGCGACCGCAAGGCCGCCGCCAAACATCTGCGTGCCGAATTGAAGCTGGATGACGTGCGCGCTGAATTGAAGCCCGACCAAAAAGTTGCCGCCATCCGCGAATTAAGCGAACAGGGCAAAAAAGTGGCGATGGTCGGTGACGGCGTGAACGACGCGCCGAGTCTGGCGGCGGCGCACATCGGCGTGGCCATGGGCGCGCGCGGTTCTGATGCGGCCTTGGAACAGGCCGATGTGGTGTTGATGCACGACCAGCTGGAAAATTTCCTTGCGGCCTTTCGCCTCAGCCAGCGCGCGCGGCGCATCATCCGGCAGAACCTGGTCATATCGCTTGGCACGGTGATGGTGCTGGTGACGTTTGCGATACTGGGCAAAATTCCGCTGCCAGTCGGCGTCGTCGGCCATGAAGGCAGTACCGTCGTCGTGGTGATGAACAGTCTACGTTTATTGTTCGGCGGCACGGCGGTGAAACAAAAATGATTTTCACCACGGATGAACACGGATGGACACGGATAAAAACAATCACACCCCTCTCATGAACCGCAGTGCCGATAACGTAGGACAGGCGTCTCGCCTGTCCAGCGAGTGCGTCAGGACGAGCGGTTCGTCGGCTTCGCTGATGGGGCAGGCGAGACGCTCGCCCTACGTTTAGGAGCTGTCCGCGGCGACGGGAGAGGGGTAATCTTTACTATTCAACTATATGTGGAACATGTTTAGTCGGGGCCGGTTGATTCTGTGAATCCTTTTCGAAAATTCGTTTCCGAGCATGCGCGGCTGCTCCAGAGCGGCAAAAAACTGCCACTGGGTCGTCCTCGAAAAATCCCACGGCAGCCAAGGATGTTCTGCAACGCTCCGAAGGTCCTGATCTTTTCACCGCACCCGGACGACGAATGCATCACCGGCGGGCTGGCCTTGCGCCTGTTGCGCGAGGCGAAATGGGACGTCATCAACGTGGCCGTCACACTCGGCAGCAAACGCGAACGCCGCAAGGCGCGATTGCGCGAATTGCAAAATGCCTGCGCATCGCTGGGCTTTGGTTTGGTGGTGCCGGAAAAGCACGGCTTGGAACGCATCAATCCGGAAACGCGCCAGCGGAATCGCGCGCACTGGCGGGCGGCGGTCAGGGTCATCGCTCGAATTCTGGCGGAACATCAGCCGCGCGTGATTTTTGTTCCGCACGAGCGTGACAACCACAAAACGCACATCGGCACACATTTGTTGGTGCTGGACGCGCTCAAAACCTTGCCTGCTTTCAAATGTCACGTCGTCGAAACGGAATTTTGGGGACAAATGACAGAACCAAATCTCTTGGTCGAATCGAGCGTGGCAGACGTGGCTGACCTTGTCGCGGCTTTGGCATGTCATGCCGGTGAAGTGCGGCGCAATGCGTATCACGCGCGGTTGCCGGCTTGGATGATGGACAACGTGCGGCGTGGCGCAGAACTGGTAGGCGGGCAGGGCAGGGCGGCGCCGGATTTTGCGTTTGGCACGATTTACCGACTGGGCGAGTGGCGCGCTGGAAAGCTTGTGTCCGTAGGCGGAAAATTCCTGTCGCGCCGGGAAAACGCCGCGAATTTATTTTAGGTAGGACAGGCTTCCAGCCTGTCTGCTTTCTTGGTCAAATAATCAGAGACCGGCAGGATGCCTGTCCTACGTTTTGCGCGTATAGAGAGCAATTTATCCGTGTTCATCCGCGTATAGCGGCGTGGCCGCCACGCGGCTTTACGCCGTGTCCATCCCTGTTTAAAATTTCCCCGTGAAAGCCAAATTCATGTGCGCGGCTATTCGGCTGGCGTGGGGCAAAATGCGACGCAACGACGGCGGGCCGTTCGGCGCGGTCGTCGTCCGGCGCGGCAAAGTCATCGGACGCGGCTGGAACCGGGTCACCTCCACAAACGACCCCACGGCGCATGCGGAAATCATGGCCATCCGCGAGGCGTGCCGGCGGCTCAAGACCTTCCGGCTGGACGATTGCGAACTCTACGCCAGTTGCGAGCCGTGCCCGATGTGTCTGTCGGCGGTTTATTGGGCGCGGATGGGAAAAATCTTCTACGCCGGCACCCGGCGCGACGCGACGGCGGCAGGTTTCGACGACGATTTGATTTACCGTGAAGTGGCGCAACCGGTTTCGCGCCACAAAATTCCGATGCAGCAATTGCTGCGCAAAGACGCGCTGAAAGTTTTTGCAGAATGGAAAAAGAAGCCGGACAAAGTCCGATATTAAACGCCGTCCGCTTTGCAGCCTATCCTGATATTAGGCGACATCATTCGATTGTTTGTGGGCTTCAACTCGGAGTCGAAAAGCGCCCACCACCGCAAGCCCCGCAGGGATAAGAAGTGACAACTGCCATCCTGTACTTTCCCTGTGTGACGAACCAACCCATGCTGCCTGCAATACGAAAAGAAATGTCCCCGCCATCATCAGCCGATATGGCCTCTTGGGCCACGACAACATCACTCCGCACTTGGGACAAGGGATAATCCTGCGCATAATCGCCGGAGAAAGGCGCACTCTTTCAAGCCACTTCAATTTGTAGCCACAGTTCGGACAAGAATTGTATGCGCGTTTCAATGTGCCTCCGATGTCGCCTAACAGATAATAGATGCCGAGTTGTGCAGCCTATCCTTTTTCACAAAATGACTGTAAGCTGGACTGAAATCGTTGTCGAGCATAAAATTACGCTGTTTATGACCTCGCTATCCTTTCCAGCAAAGGCTGCGTAGTTCAAGTTTGCTTCGGGCGGGAACTTTTCCCATTGTTGGTACGTCCGATTAACGGGATGAAGAAGAAATTGAAATGGATTTTCGGCGCGCTGGTCGTCGGGTTCGCCTTGCTGCAACTCACGAATCCGGCGCGCACGAACCCGCCCATCCTGCCGGGACACGAGGTCTCCGCCACCAACGCGCCGCCGCCGCAAATCGCCGCATTACTGCACGCAGCATGTTACGATTGTCATTCCTACGAGACGAAGTGGCCGTGGTACAGCCACATCGCGCCCGTATCGTGGCTGATAGCCAACGACGTCAAGGGCGGGCGCGACCGTGTGAATTTTTCCGACTGGCCGCATGAGCATCCGGATTGGGCGGCGCGGCGCTGGGAAGACATCAGCGAACAACTGGACTACAAGGAGATGCCACCGGCCAAATATACGTTGATGCATCCGGAGGCGCGCCTTACCGACGCCCAACGCCAGGAATTGATTCAGTGGGCGGATGCGCAGGCCACGCGATTGAAAGCAGCGATGACGAATAAATAGTGGCAGTGGCGGGAAGCGCTTCGGCGCGCGCGCATTTCATTTTTTGAGCGCCTTGGTTTAGCCGCGGAGCGGCGAAAGAGAATAGCCCACGGCGCAGCCGTGGGAACGCCGGTTTCCCAGCTATCATAGCTGCGTAGCAGCGAAAGAAAAAAACCAAACGATTTCTGTCGCCCCTGCCGGGGCTTGAATGGGTTTGGGATCGTTGACCCACGGCTGCGCCGTGGGCTACTATCTAACGCTGCTCCGCAGCTCTTCTGACGCCCGCCGCCGAGAGTGCCAAAAACTGAGATGCGCCCTACGTGATTCCCAAACCAAATCAGTTTGCGCATTGACGCGGCCAAGCCGTCCAAACATGCTGAAAATTCCATGTTGCACCACGAATTGATTCCCGCCGCCGAAGCCGACAAAGGCGGCATGCGACCGCTGATGGTAATGCTGCACGGCTTGGGCGACAGCATCGAAGGCTACCGCTGGCTGCCGGAGGCAATGCGCCTGCCGTGGCTGAATTATCTGCTCGTCAACGCGCCCGACGATTACTACGGCGGCTATTCCTGGTTTGATTACCCCGAGAATTACCAGCCCGGCGTGCAACGCAGCCGGAAACTGCTGTTTGAACTGCTCGACGAATTGCGCACCAAAGGCTTTCCGGCGGAACAAATCACGTTTGGTGGTTTTTCGCAAGGCAGTTTGATGGCCATCGAAATCGGGTTGCGCTATCCGCACCGGCTGGCAGGCATCGTTGGCATCAGCGGCTGGGTGTGCGAACCGGAAAAGCTGCTGAAGGAACTTTCGCCGGTGGCGATGCAACAGCGGCTGCTGGTCACGCACGGGAGATTTGATCCGCTCGTACCGTTTGACCTGACGCGCGGGCAAATCCACCAGCTTAAAGCCGCCGGGTTGAACATCGAGTGGCACGAGTTCGCCAAGGTGCATACCATCACCGAAGTGGAAATCACCGTCGTCCGCGATTTTGTGCGCGCCGGATGTCCGGTTGTGGGGAAATAACCGGTGCGCTTGGCTTCAGCGGGATGCTGCTTCAGTCGGAGGGACGAGCTCTGCGAGTTCCCAGATCAATTCGCGAACCAATTCAGGGGCTTGTGTAACTCGCCCCTCCGATTTGTCATACCTTCACTTCGCGGATGGCGCCGGGAATCCAGATTTGTTCCGGTCGCGGCTCGCCGCCGGCGCTCCAATCCATCGCGCGTTCCACGACCTCGCGCATCTGCGCGAACCACCACGCTGCGCGGGCGACGCGGCTTTCGTGCCCCGTGCCGTTGTTGCAGAGTTTGATGCCGTTGAAACCGAGTTCGAGTTGTTCGATTGTCGCATTTGTCATAATGAACCTTTCGTTGCGCGACATGCTGGCAGGTGGGGTTGGACAAATACTGTCCAAGCCAAAAAATTTTCGGGAGTATGTATTTAACGCAACCCTCAAAACTTGACTTTTTGAGCATTTTGCTGTTTTTAATAGACATCAGACAATTGGGAAAATGCACGAAAACGTTAAATTCCACCTTTCGAGACACGCGGCTTTGCGTTTGGCTGAACGGAAAATCCCGTTAGAATATGTTAAAAATGTCATTCATTATGCTGATAGAGAAAAGAGATTGCAGAATGGCACGCACGGTGGCATTTTAAAACGCTTTACAAAAACTGACGGAAGCCGTATTTTGTCTGTAGTCGCCGAAATCAAACAAAATGAATGTTGGTTAGCCACCGCATATTATGAAGACTGAGCAACATCGTTTTATTGTGAAAACTGCAAGTCCGCCCATCATTGAAGTGGATTCCCAATCGAAAGCCGTATATGTACGCTTCAAGCGGGCGGCCATCGCAAAAACAATTCCGCAAGAATCCGAACGAATGCAAGTGGCGATTGATTTGGATTCACGCGGCGAAGTTATCGGCATTGAAGCAATTGGCCTCACGCAATTCACACTTCGGGGCGTATTGAAACTTGCTCGTGTAAAGGTTCCAGAAATGGACTTTTCGCGCACTCAATATGCGCCCGCAGAACTGGTTCCCAACTAATACGTTCGCCTTTTATTTTGGCCAACCGCTCATTGGGCGTTTCTTTTGCAGGGACTTTTTGATTGCCGATTTCCAGTTGCCATTTAGTTTTAGCCTGTCTGGTTCTGGCCCGCGCAAGGGACTGTCCGGCCCACGCATTGGCTGCTTCTTGGCAGATTTCATGTCTGCCTGAATCTTACGCTGCTTTCGCCTCTGCGTAAATAAGCCTTTTGCCATCCGCCTTTTTAATTGCCGAAACAAGGCGTTCGCCGTCGTTCAATCGCCGTGTGTTCCATCGGAAAGCAAACTCATCAGCGTAACGATGCAAGTGCTCTGGACTGACGGCGTGAAATGTCCCCATCAGGCCGCGCTTCAAAAGGCTGAAGAAACTTTCGCAGGTGTTCACATGAGCAACTGTGCCGTCAAGATTGTGCCGCGCGTATTCCTTCTTTGCGTGATTCACAGTCTCATGTTTTCCGAACGGCCCTTTAACAATGGGATAAAGAATTGTGTGATACGCCGCGTATTGGTCGGTATTCACAACCGAGCCTCTGGCAATGTTCCTGTCAAGGAAATCGCTCAGGTTTTTATATGTCACCTTTGGGACAACATTGGTGCGGACTTCGCCTCCGCGCTCTACCATAGCAACGACCGGGATTTTATTTGTGTCGCAACGGTAGCCGCTCCCTTTGGCGCGTTGGCCGTTTAGCCTGCGGGGTGTCCCGCCGCAGAACGTCTCGTCCACTTCGACGGTTTTGTTGCCGCCAAGCGGCGGCGTAAACGGCGACCATGTTTCGGCCATTGCAAACCGTATGCGGTGCATGAGAAACAGCGCGGACTTGTAAGTGATTTGGCAATGACGTTTGATTTCTAGAGCCGAAACGCCTTTTTTTGAAGTGCAAGCTCGCCAAAAAGCATAACACCAATGTTTCAACGGCAGGCGTGAATCTTCATAAACCGTTTTGGAGCGAACCGTGAATTGCCGCTCGCAAACATGGCAACGCCATAAATAGCGTTTGTTACGCTGTCCGTTCCTGTCCTCCATTTTGTAAACAGCGTTGCTTTCACAATGCGGACAGCGCGGCGTTTTGCCCCATCGTTGAGTCTCGAAAAATTCTACGGCGGCAAGTTCATCCGAACAGGCCAGCGGAACGGCCTCGATGATTTCCGAGCTTTCCAGTTCGGGGCGTTTATGCAGCTTGGTCAATTTCTTATTCATACAAACATTATACATGACGCAAACAAGGGTGCAACAAAAACTTTTTCTTTGACGCAATTATTTTGACTTCCAGATTGGCTGGGCGTATGCTTCACTGAATCGAATCGGCAAGCGAGGCTCGCCGGAAAAGCAACACCTCGCTCGCCTAGCCGTCCTAGCTGTCACCTAGGCCAGCAAATTCGGTCGCAGAGCGCGGGCGAGTAAGTCTCGCGGACAATCCGGTGCTCATGGTGCATCCCGGTTTTCCTCGCCCGCCTCTGCAAAATCTATTCGGGTTCAACCGTGAATTCATAACATTCATTCCTGCATTATCGTCCTGCGGGGTGGCGGCAGCCGCGACGGAACCGGCCTTGGAGGATTCGCTTCGCTATTTGTTTCATCGGGCAGTTTTTCAAAAAGCGCGGGTTGTTGGTTGTTGCCCTTGCGGACTTGTTTTATTAACTCTGCTTTTTCCTGAAACGTCCACAATGTTGACCGGAGCCGGGTTCGGTCAATTTGAGCCTCCGGGTCAATTCGCTTTAATTCAGCCTCCACATCTGATTGTGAAAAACGCGCCTTATTTATAGCCTTTATCGCATTTCTAACATTGTCCCATTTGCGGCCATAAGCCGTAGCTTCGCCGCTCTCTTGCGTTGCAGCAATTCGTGCTTGGATGGCCTGTCTCCACTTGACGTTGACGGTTATTCGCCGTTCTAGAATGCCGAGTTGTTTTTGGTCGGCCTGAATTTCGGCGTTTGCCTTGTTTAGCAAGGCCGTCAAATCTTGCACTGATAGTCCATTTTCCATAGGTCATGGGAAACATACCACGAAATCGAACCTGCGCAACAACTAAACGAACAGACTTATGAACCAGGGCGGCACGACGTTCTTTGGTCGTGTTCATTATGCTTGAATTTATAGTTCATCAACTCAATAAACAACCCCAATACATTGGGTATTTCAGCATTTTTAAGGTCAGAACTACTGCCGGTGGTGGGGTGGAATATGAATACATCAGGCTTGGCTTGTAACCAGTTTTGGGGACATCTTTTTTTTCGGCTACACCAGTTAGCCTTGCGTTAAATACACACTCCCGAAAATTTTGAGTGGCGACCCTACCGGGACTCGAACCCGGGCTACCACCGTGAAAGGGTGGTGTCCTAACCGCTAGACCATAGGGTCGTCGAAAGGCGCAGCAATATAATCGCCGACACCGCCCTGTCACGTAAATTCCCCAAAGGTAGGGCGCGCCACTCCGTGCGCGCCGTGGTTTGCATTTGGACGTGCAGCGGGCAGGAGACTGCCCGCCCTGCCAAAGTTCAGGGCCTGTGCCACGGTTCAAATTCCCATTTGCTTCGTCGTGTCTTTTGCCCTAGGCTCCCAATTACGCATGAAAGTCTTTATTGATGGCAAATATTACGACGAGCTTGACGCGAAGATTTCGGTCTTCGACCACGGCCTGCTCTACGGCGACGGAGTGTTCGAAGGCATCCGCGCCTACAACCGCCGGGTGTTCAAGCTCAAGGACCATATTGACCGGCTGTTTAACTCCGCCCGGGCGATCCTGCTCGAAATCCCGATGTCGCCCGAGGAAGTCACGAATGCCGTCCTCGAAGCCTGCCGGGAAAATAAAATCCGCAACGGCTACATCCGACTGGTGGTGACGCGTGGCCGGGGCACGCTCGGTCTGAACCCG